>ERZ1026901.41-NODE-41-length-107907-cov-8.026434_pt1 | contig 107907 bp, 83 predicted proteins | sample MGYA00380179_ERZ1026901 | MGnify/ENA primary metagenome ERZ1026901 (study PRJEB33269, sample SAMEA4719815) | human gut metagenome | biome: human-associated habitat; feature: organic feature; material: feces | place: Cameroon | collected 2013-10 ... | reverse complement strand
GTAAGGAGTCGTCGGCAGCGTCAGATGTGTATAAGAGACAGGGTAAGACGTTTCATAGCATTGACATTCAATAATTTAAGATAAAATAAAAATCCATCCTTCGAAGAGGATGGACCAAAATTTCTGAAACATATACCTATATTATATAGAAAATGACCTACACAAGATTGACAACTATCAGACTTATATTGTCACGGCCTCCGGCTTCCTCCGCCATCTGACTTAGTCTCGCAACCGAATCGACCGGGCCAGAGTCTCCGGACAACACCTCTTGAATGTTCCGTTCAGGCAACATCTCGTAAAGCCCATCAGTGCAAATCAGGAAAATATCACCAGACTGAATGTCACCGCCGACATCATTGATATCGACCTGAGCCGCAGCTCCGGCACCGACACAATTCACTAGCATTGACAATTCCGGACCAGAATTATACCTCGGGCGCTGCTTGATATTGTGATCTTCTGTCAGCTGCAAAAGAGAACCGGAACGGAACCTGTAAGTACGACTGTCTCCGGCATTGACAATCCACACCCTGTCATTCTGCCAGATCAGCCCCGACAGAGTGCAGCCCATATGCCTTTTCATCGACATTTCACTCGAAATGCACTCCATTTCGGCATTGACAGAACGAATCCAGCTCTGAAAAGCAGTTCCGACGTCAGTACCAGGCTGAATTTCCTCGCGAATCCGCCTGAGAAGGAACTCGCTCGCCATCTCTCCATGGTCGTGACCGCCCATGCCGTCAGACACAAGCGCAAAACACAAATCAGGATTATCAAGAGAAAAGTCAATGCTGCCATCCCTTAGGAAGGACTCGCCGACAAGAACCATATCTTCGTTGCTGCGGCGCATGTTCCCACGAATGCAGTTGGCTGCAATCTTCAGTTTCATCGTAGAGGTTTCATTTCAAAACATACTTCCATTGTCAATGCAAATGGACACTGGCGGAAGTGTGTTTCAAAGTTAATACATTTCCGCGGAAACTTACCCAAAAATAATAACAGATTTAAAGAAAAACACGTAAAATCTATTTCAGTTTTTCACAATAATTACTAAATTAGCGAGGTATAACAACACACATTACATACATGAAATCAGACATTGAGATTGCGAGGAGCATCAAGCTCAAGCCGATATCTGAGATAGCAGAATCAGTCGGCATTCCTCAGGGAGACTTGGAACCTTATGGAAAAAACATGGCAAAAGTTCCGCTCACATTGATTGACGAAGAGAAAGTCAAGAAGAGCAAACTTGTTCTCGTGACAGCCATCACTCCTACAAAGGCAGGTATCGGAAAGACAACAGTATCCGTCGGCCTGGCATTGGGACTGAACAAGATAGGCAAGCGGGCTATTGCTGCTCTGCGCGAACCGTCACTCGGGCCTTGCTTCGGAATGAAGGGAGGCGCTGCCGGCGGAGGATACGCACAGATCCTGCCTATGGAAAAGATCAATCTCCACTTCACCGGAGACTTCCACGCGATCACATCCGCAAACAACATGATTTCCGCCCTGCTTGACAACTACATTTATCAGCATCAGGCAGAGGGATTCGGTCTCAAACAGATTCTGTGGAGAAGAGTTCTGGATGTCAATGACAGATCGCTCAGACATATCGTGACCGGACTCGGCCCTCACACCAACGGCCTGGTCCAGGAATCAGGATTCGACATCACCCCTGCATCAGAAATCATGGCAATCCTCTGTCTTTCAAAGGATTTGGACGACCTCAGACGCAGGATTGACAATATACTCCTCGGCTATACCCTCGAGAACAAGCCGTTCAGAGTCAAGGATATGGGAGTAACAGGTTCCATTATGGCTCTCCTTCTGGATGCCATGAATCCGAATCTGGTACAGACTACCGAGAATACGCCGGCATTCATCCATGGAGGACCTTTCGCCAACATCGCACACGGATGCAACTCCATCATTGCCACCAGAATGGCCATGACTTACGGCGACTATGTGATTACCGAGGCTGGCTTCGGCGCGGATCTCGGCGCAGAGAAATTCTTCGACATCAAATGCCGCAAGAGCGGCCTCAACCCTGCATTGACAATCCTCGTGGCAACATTGAGAGGGCTCAAGATGCACGGCGATGTGCCTGTGGACAAGATCAGCGAAGCTTCTGAGGAAGGCGTAAGAAAGGGCTTTGCCAATATGGACCGACACATCGAGAACATGCGCAAATTCGGTCAGAGCGTTCTCGTCTGCTTCAACAAATTCGGGGATGACAGGGACGAGGAAATCCAGATGGTCCGCGAACATTGTGCGGAACTCGGAGTGCCGTTCGCATTGAACGACGCATTCACGAAGGGTGGCGAAGGTGCTGTGGAACTCGCCGAACTCGTAGTGAAGACAATCGACGAGAAACCATCCGAGCCGGTGCATTTCATCTATCAGGACAATGACAGTATCGAGAAGAAAATCGAGAAAGTCGCCAAGGAAATCTATCGCGCAGGCCACGTGGAGTTCAGTCCGGAAGCACGCAAGATGATGGGCAAGATCGAAGGCACAGAATATGCAGCGTTCCCTGTCTGCATCGCCAAGACACAATATTCGTTCTCGCAGGACGCAAAAATGTACGGCGCACCTGAAAACTTCGAGTTCGACATCAAGGATATTGTCATCAATGCCGGTGCGGAAATGATTGTAGCCATCGCCGGGGACATCATCAGAATGCCGGGACTTCCGAAATCTCCTCAGGCGCTGAGAATCGATGTTGTCGATGGCCACATTGACGGACTCAGCTAAAAAATGACAGATTTATACGATAATCATAATCATTCACAGTTTTCTTTCGATGGAGGTCGGACCTCAGTCGGGAAAACTGTGAATTCTGCTATCGGGAAGGGACTGGCCGGAGTATGTTTCACCGACCATTGCGATTTCTTTGTCCCTCCGATGAAGGCCCAGCACGAAGAATACGTTCCCGAAGTGTTCGACGTAGAGGCAAGAAATGCAGAAATTGATAAGGTCAATGCCATATGCCCGCGGGACTTCCACGTTTTCAAGGGCATTGAGATTGGCGTACAGAAAAGCGAACGGGACAAGATAGCCGCGCATCTGGCGAAATACTCTTTCGATGAAATCATCGCATCGGTACATTATCTGGATGATACGGACCCGTTCTGGGGCGGATACTACGAAGGCAAGACCTGGCGCTACGCCTATGGCCACTATCTGGAAACTCTGTATGATGAAATGGTGTGGCTTGGAGACAGATTCGATATCATGGGACATTATGACTATGTCACCAGATACGCGCCATACCCGGAATGCAGCATATTGTACAAAGATTTCCCAGATATCCTGGATTCCATGTTGAGATATTTGGCAGAAAATGGCAAGGCATTGGAAATCAATACGAAAACCTATCAGGATTTCAAGGGCAGAACTCCGGTTCTGGACAAAAACATCCTGATGAGATATCGTGAACTTGGAGGTGAGATCATCAGCCTGGGCTCCGACTCACATGATGCAGACAGAGTCGGATTCAACTTTGAGCGAACAGCAGCATTGGTAAGCAGATGCGGATTCAGATATCTCGCACATTTCGACAAGAGAAAGCCAGTGATGCTTCCCATAAGGTAACAGACAGCAAGGCCAGCACGGCGAGCAAAATGAGACGGCGTACCGGGACAGGACTAGTTGGCGACCTCTGAAAGGAACTTCATCCTGACAAGACGGATTTCCATCTCCTCATAATCCCCTCCGAGGGCCGTTATGGCATCCTCCAGAGAATCAGATTCAGCTTCATTCTTAAAATAATCGTAGATTTCGTCGACTACTTCTTTGTCAATGTTGTTCTCGATGTAATAGTTCAGATTCAGTTTCGTACCGAATTCCACGATGTTTTCCATAGCTGTAAGAATTTCATTCATGTCCTTGTCCCTGGCAGTCGCGATATCCTCCAGATCCATACGCCTGTCGATGCTCTGAATGATGAAAATCTTGTCGGACGACTTGTTCGGCATTGACCTTACGACGAAATCATCCGGTCTGAAGATGTCATTCTCCTCGACATATCTGGTTATCAGTTCAAGGAACGGCTTGCCGTATTTGCGGGCCTTTCCCTCGCCTACGCCCTGGCACTTGATCAACTCCTCAAATGTCTCAGGATACATTATCGACATGTCATCCAGAGAGGCATCTGAGAAAATCACCCAAGGCTGAAGGTGAAGTTTCTTGGCCTCCGATTTGCGCAAGTCCTTCAGCATTGACAAAAGAACCGTATCCGCACCGGAACCGGCTTTTCCGGCTGACGGCGTCAAATCGTCGTCATCGTCATCATCATTATTATTGGTCTCGGTAAAATTACGGTCCTCCGCGAGCATGAGCGGCTGAGGATTCTTCAGGAATTCGAGACCTTCCTCCGTCACCGAAATAAGGCCGTAAGAGTCAATGTTACGCACAAGGAAATGCTTGATAAGTCCCTGATGCATAACCATTTCCCAGAATGACAAAGAATGATTCGAACCTGAGCCGAAAGCCTTCAGTTTGTCGTGATTATATGACTTGACGATTCCCTTCGCGATACCGGTGAGAATATTCGCAAGATGCTCTATCTTGAAATGCTCCGAAAGAGAATTGACAAGGTCAATGACCATGCACATTTCTTTCTGGGCGTCGAAGCGCGGCTTAGGATTCAGGCAGTTGTCACAGGCCCCACAATTATCCTCGGTATAATCCTCGCCGAAATAACTGAGCAGAATCTTCCTGCGGCAGTCCCCCGACTCGGCATATGCCACAGTCTCCATAAGGAGCTGACGGCCGATTTCCTGCTCCGATACCGGCTTGCTCATCAGGAACTTGTCCAGTTTGCGTATGTCCTTGTAGCTGTAATACGCGATACAGATTCCTTCCTTTCCGTCACGGCCTGCCCTGCCTGTTTCCTGATAATATCCTTCCAGACTGCGAGGCACGTCATAATGGATGACGAAACGCACATCGGGTTTGTCAATGCCCATGCCGAATGCTATCGTGGCCACTATGACATCTACATCCTCCATAAGGAAGCGGTCCTGATTCTCGGCCCTCACCTTGGCGTCAAGCCCGGCATGATACGGAAGTGCCTTGATACCATTGATGACAAGTATCTGCGCAAGTTCCTCGACCTTCTTGCGGCTCAGACAGTATATGATGCCGGACTTGCCGGGATTCTGCTTGATATACTTTATGATATCCTTGTCCGGGTCCACCTTGTCGCGCACCTCATAGTAGAGATTCGGCCTGTTGAATGAAGATTTGAACACGCACGCGTCGGAAATGCCGAGGTTCTTCAAAATGTCAGCCTGCACCTTCGGTGTGGCGGTCGCTGTCAATGCTATTATCGGAGCCCTTCCTATTTCTTCCACAATAGGACGTATCTTACGGTACTCCGGTCTGAAGTCATGCCCCCAATCTGAGACGCAATGGGCCTCGTCAATGGCATAGAACGAAATCTTTATCTGCTTGAGAATCGCGATGTTGTCTTCCTTGGTAAGACTCTCCGGTGCCACATAAAGAAGCTTTGTGACACCTGATTTCAAGTCTTCTGTAACCTCTGCAATCTGTGATTTGTTCAATGAAGAATTAAGGAAATGGGCGATTCCCTCATTTCCGGAAACAAAGCCCCTGATCGCATCCACCTGATTTTTCATCAATGCTATGAGAGGAGAAACCACTATCGCAGTGCCGGGCAACAGAAGCGCAGGCAACTGATAGCAGAGCGACTTTCCTCCACCTGTAGGCATAATGACAAAAGCGTCTTTCCCGTCAAGCAGATGTCGTATAATTTTCTCCTGGTCACCCTTGAAAGTTCCGTATCCGAAGAATTCCTTCAATTTGGCATGAACCACTGCAGAATCGATGTCCATAGGCTTGAAATCATTTTAATCAAATTTAGGAATTATGTTTCAGACTTTCAAATAAAATTGCGATATTTGCGGCTGCTTTAGGAAATATTAAATTATTACATAAATAATGAGAACTTTTAAATTTGCAGCTGCCGCGCTCATGATTGCGCTTTCAGCATCTTGCACCTCCAATGGTACAAAGGGAACAACAGCAGGAACAGACTCTACTGCTGTAAGCATGGTAAATCCTGATAACTTCAAACCGAGAAGAACCGAGATTGACTCAGTCAGCTATCTCCTCGGTGTCAACTTCGGTGCTTTCGTAAAAGGTTACGACTTCGGAGAGGACCTCAACTACAAGCAGATTGAAAGAGGTCTGAGAGATTTCCTCAAAGCTAAAGGAGACTACACAGATTCTACATATGCACAGCAGTTCAAGATCAATCCTGAGGAGCTGAACAACGTATTCAATTCATACCTCTCAAAGAGACGTGAGTATGTAAGCGCTGTCGCAAAGAACGAAGAAATCAAATTCCTCGCTGAGAACAAGAAGAAGGAAGGCGTTCAGGTAACTGAAAGCGGTCTCCAGTACATTATCCGCGAGGCTGGTAACGATGTTAAGCCAGGTCCTGCTGACACAGTATATGTTCACTACAAGGGAACTCTCACCGACGGCACTGTATTCGATGAGTCACCTAAGAACGACGAAGGCATCAAAATGAATCTGAACCGCGTCATCAAAGGTTGGACAGAAGGCCTGCAGCTCATCGGCGAAGGCGGAAAGATGACTCTCTACGTTCCTTCAGAGCTCGGTTACGGCCAGAACGGCACCCGTGGAATCAAACCTAACAGCACACTTATCTTCGACATCGAGCTCGTAAAGGTAGGCAAAGTCGCTGAGAACGAAGAGGCAAAATAATCAAGGTTCATGGAACTGACAGGAAGACTTCTTCAGAAACTCGCAGTTCAGTCCGGCACCTCTGCAAGAGGCCAGTGGGCTAAACAGGAGTTCGTCATCGAGTATCAGGACGGCAGTTTCCCTAACAAGGCATGCTTCAGCGTGTGGGGACAGGACAAAGTCCAGGATCTCGAGAGATTCCAGATCAATGACGAAATCAAGGTCGAGTTCAATGTTTCAAGCAGGGAGTACAACGGAAAGTGGTACACTGACTTGAGGGCATGGAGGATTTCCCCGGCACAGCAGAGCACTCCTGCATACCAGCAGCCATATCAGGCTCCTGCACAGGCTGCCGCTCCTGTTAAGCCGGCTTACACTCCGGATGTACCTGCCGGATTCGCCCCTAGCGCTCCAGCAGCGGACGATCCTTCAGACGACCTTCCGTTCTAAGAACGAAACACATACAACAAACGCTGTCTCAGATTCGAGGCAGCGTTTTTTGTATCCTCATCGATGACTTCGTCAATTTTAAAAAAACAGCCTGACGGCAAATCGTCAGGCTGCTTCAACAAGTCGTTTTGAATCAAAATCTTTCAAAACGTGATTCACACTAATACTCAAGTAATCCTTAAAAATAACTTGGTGATCTTTGTGCGTCTTTTCGGTCTATATTTCTTTTCTCATCAGTCGTGTGCGTCCAGCACACTCCTTCTTCGAAAAGGAATCTATCCTCGAAAATCCACCACAAATCTTCACCAACTTATTTTTTAATGCTTACTAACTCAGTTTATGTATTGCGAGGCCGGACCTCAGCTTAGGCTCAAACCATGTGGTCTTAGGAGGCATGATGTTTCCGCTGTCAGCTATGTCGGTAAGCTGTTTCATGGAAACAGGATACAGAGCGAAAGCAACCTTCATTTCACCATTGTCAACACGGCGGGAGAGTTCACCGAGACCTCTGATACCGCCGACGAAGTCAATGCGCTTGTCAGTACGGAGATCCTTGATTCCCAGAATCTTGTCAAGAACGAGATTAGAGAGGATAGTAACATCAAGGACACCGATAGGGTCTTTGTCGTCATATCTTCCCGGCTTAGCCTCAAGGGAATACCACTTTCCGTCAAGATACATGGAGAAGTTATGGAGATGTGAAGGATGATACTCGCCTTCCCCGTCGAACGGAACAACATCGAAATCTGCCTCGAGAGCCTTCAGGAACTGCTCCTTGTCGAGACCGTTCAAATCCTTGACAACACGGTTGTAGTCAATAATCTTCAACTGGCTCTCAGGGAAGCATACCGCCATGAAGTAATTGTACTCTTCCTGTCCCGTATGATTAGGATTCCCGGCACGTTTCTCAGCTCCGACGCGGGCTGCTGCAGCGGTACGATGGTGACCGTCAGCAACATAGAATGCGTCAATGTTATTGGTGAAGATAGCTGTGATTCTGGAAATGACAGCGTCATCATCGATAACCCAGAAAGCATGTCCGAAACCGTTCTCGTCAGTGAATTCATACTCAGGAGCACCCTTTGCAGAAGCTGCAACGATATCATTCAGCTCAGCATTGTCCTTATAAGCAAAGAACACAGGCTCGATATTGGCATTCTGAATCTTCACATGGACCATACGGTCATCTTCCTTATCCTTGCGGGTAAGCTCGTGCTTCTTGATCTTGCCCTCAGAATAATCGTCAGTATGAGCGCAGAGGACCAGACCATACTGGGTTCTGCCGTCCATCGTCTGTGCATAGACATAGTAGCAAGGCTTGCTGTCCTGCACCAGCCATCCCTTCTTCTGCCATTCAGCAAAATTCTTGACAGCCTCATCATAAACCTTAGGGTCATGATCCGGAAGTATAGGGTCGAAATCAATCTCAGGCTTCGTGATATGAAGCAGGGATTTTTCGCCGGCCATCTTCTGGGCCTCTTCTGAGTTCAAAACATCATACGGAGGTGCAGCGACTTCAGTAACAATATCTTTAGGCGGACGGACAGCCGCAAATGGTTTCACTTTTACCATTGGTAATATGAGTTTAAGTGTTGTTCAACTATTTGTTAACCTGGAACTTGGTGCAGCCGTCAGCAAAGTATGCAACGATCTGTCTGGCAGCAGCAAGACCTGCATTGACATTGGCCTCAGAGGTCTGCGCACCCATCTTCTTAGGTGTCGCGAACACGCGCACGCCGAATTTCTCGCGGAGAACATCAATGTTGTCAGGAGCGACATCAGTGATGTACTTGAGGTCAGGTCTGTCGGTCAATGCCTTCTCGAGACCAGCCTCATCCACAACTTCCTTACGTGCAGTATTTACGAGGACGGCTCCCTTAGGCATAGATGTAATCAGCTCATAATTGATGCTGCCGATGGTCTCAGGTGTAGCAGGGATGTGAACTGACACGAAATCACACTGTGAATAAAGGTCTTTCACTGTCTCTACAGGAACTGCTCCGGCCTCTGCAATCTTGTCAGCAGGGATGAACGGGTCAGTAGCATATACTGTCATACCGAGAGCCTCAGCCTTCTTGCCTACGAGACGGCCTACGTTTCCGAATGCCTGGATACCAAGTTTCTTGCCTGAAACCTCAGTACCTGAAACAGGAGTGAACTGGTTTCTGCTCATGTAAATCATCATGGCAACAGCAAGCTCGGCAACTGCATTGGAGTTCTGGCCCGGAGTGTTCTCGACAACAACACCTCGCTCCTTGGAGACTACGAGGTCAATGTTGTCAAAACCGGCACCTGCACGAACAACGATCTTGAGTTTTCCGGCAGCCTCGAGGACAGCTGGAGTAACTTTGTCAGATCTTACGATCATAGCATCTACATCTGCAACAGCATTGATAAGATCCTGTGCATCTGCATATTTTTCAAGGAGAACGACCTCGTGGCCGGCACCTTCAAGAATTTCTCTGATTCCTGCTACAGCTGCCGCTGCAAATGGTTTCTGAGTAGCTAACAATACTTTCATGACAAGTGGATATTATTTTTTCAATGACTCGAATTCTTTCATGCACTCTGTGAGAGCGGTAACATCCTCAAGTGTACATGCATTGTAGATGGATGCGCGGAAACCGCCGACTGACCTGTGGCCCTTGAGACCGACCATGCCCTTGCTCTTGGAGAATGACATGAACTCGTCCTGAAGGTTCTCATAACCAGGAGCCATCACGAAGCATACGTTCATGAGTGAACGGTCTTTCTCTGCTGCTGTACCTACGAAGAGAGAGTTGCGGTCAATCTCACTGTAAAGAAGGTTGGCCTTCTCCACGTCATACTTGTGGATAGCCTCAACGCCGCCCATGCTCTTCACCCATTTGAGGGTCTCGTTCATAACGAAGATTGAGAATACAGGAGGAGTATTGAACATTGACTCCTTGTCGATGTGAGTCCTATAGTCAAGCATTGTAGGGATATATCTGCTTACCTTTCCGAGAGCGTCCTTGCGGATGATTGCGAATATCACACCTGCAGGGCCTACGTTCTTCTGGGCACCACCATAAATCATAGCATACTTGCTGACATCTACCGGACGGCTCATGATGTCAGATGACATATCTGCGATAAGTGGAACAGGACAATCGATGTCTGTCTTGATCTCAGTACCGTAAATGGTATTGTTGGTAGTGATGTGGAAGTAGTCGATATCTGTAGGAATGGTATATCCCTCAGGAATGTAAGAGTAGTTCTTGTCTGCTGAGCATGCGAGAGCATATGCGTTTCCGATTCCCTGTGCCTGCTGAAGTGCCTTGTGAGCCCAAACACCTGTATCAAGGTATGCAGCCTTGTTCTCAAGGAAGTTCATAGCTACATAGAGGAACTGAAGGCTGGCGCCACCGCCGAGGAATACCACCTCATGAGTATCAGGAATGTTAAGCAGCTCTTTCCAGTTAGCGCGAACCTCGTCCATCACTTCGCCCCACTCTTTGGAACGGTGTGATACTGAAAGCACTGAAATACCTGTGCCCTTGAAATCCTTGAGGGCCTCAATTGAATTGTCTATTGCCTGCTGCGGAAGAATGCATGGGCCGGCATTGAATACATGAACTTTGCTCATATCTGAATTTGTTATAAAGTTATTGCAATTATTAACTAAAATCCTTTACAGCGATTTAAGTTTTTCTCTTAAATCGTTGTAAAGGTAACAAATTTCTACTTAATTCCAAATAAAGGATGAATATTTTTTTCTACTACCTATAGCCGAGGAGGTATGCTATGACGGCCATGCGGACGTACATGCCGTTACGGGCCTGCTCGAAATAATATGCGTATGGCGTTTCATCGACATCAGTAGCGATTTCTGTAATCCTCGGAAGCGGATGAAGAATCTTCATGTTAGGCTTCACGCCGGAAAGCATTGACGCGGTAAGTTCATATACATTCTTGACCCTGTCATAGTCTTCCTTGCTAGGGAACCTCTCCTGCTGGACACGCGTCATGTACAGGATGTCGCAGTCATTGAGGTGAGCCTCCAGAGAATCGGTCTCCTCATATGGAATGTGTTTCTCATCGAGGAACTTGAGATACTTGGAAGGCATCTTGAGTTCATCCGGTGCGGTAAAGACAAATTCAGGAGAGAAATCTGACATGGCCTCTGAAAGAGAATGCACGGTGCGGCCGTATTTCAGGTCTCCCACCATATTGATCTTCAGATTGTCGAGACGCCCCTGGGTCTGACGGATCGTATACATGTCAAGGAGAGTCTGTGTCGGATGCTGATTGGAACCGTCTCCGGCATTGACAACAGGCACTGGTGAGACGCCGGCGGCGATTGCTGCGGCTCCTTCCTGCGGATGCCTCATGACTATCATATCTACATAGTTGGAGACAATCTTGATGGTATCTTCAAGTGTCTCGCCCTTGGTCACGCTCGTGTTCTTCGCGTCAGGGAAACCTATTACCCTGGCGCCGAGACGGTTAACCGCGGCTTCAAACGAAAGCCTCGTTCTGGTAGATGGCTCGAAGAAGAGGCACGCAATCACTTTACCAGCGAGGAAATTCTGCTCTCTGTTCTTCTCGAATTCCTTTGCCACATCCAGGATATGAAGAATCTCGTCTTTAGTGAAATCCTGGATTGAAATCAGACTTTTAGGCATACTGCACAATTTTACTGTTTCAGCAGGTAAGCCAAATCCCTGCCGTCATTAAGTTCATATATAAATATAGGTGTTTGGCCACCGCTATTTTCACTCGTCAATGTCAGACGACAGGCCGATTTCTTCTGTCGAGCAGCCAGGGATATCGCCGGCCCGGTCAAGGAAGTCGTTCTCTATGGACAGACGGACAGACACGGTCAAAGAGCAAGAAGTTCCGAAATCCTGATCTGACTGCTTCAGGTCCATGTCCTTTATCATCTTCATGACACTGTTCATTTCCAGATACCCGAAAGACAGGCGGAAGCGCTTCATCGCCACCTTATCCACTATTTCGGCATTGGCAATGGCATCAGCAGACGAGGTCTTGTAAGCCCTTATCAGCCCAGGTATTCCGAGTTTGATACCGCCGAAATACCTGACCACCACTATCAGTATGTCACTCAAACAATTGGAATCTATCTGCCCGAGAATCGGACGGCCGGCCGAAGAAGAAGGTTCTCCGTCATCATTAGCCCTGAACACATCACCCTTATAACCCAAACGGTACGCATAACAATGATGCCTGGCATCGTGATATGTCTTTTTCAAAGAACTGACAATCTGCCTGACCTCGTCTTCAGTCTCGACGGGGTAGGCCAGAGCTATGAATCTGCTTCCATTATCCTTAAAAAGGCCCTCTGACATAGCTGCAATGCTCTTATATGAATCCCTGACAGGGGTGTCGCCTCCGTTCTTTTCCATGAATTCAAAATTAGTTAAATTCGAGTTATTATGCAATGATAAGGAAATATTTTGTAACTTTGGAGGCAGAAAAATTAGCTTACGTAAATATGATTCTAAGATATCGTGTTTCCCTTCCGGGGATAAAGGGTTTCGCCCGTGTATATGAATTGAAGCCAAATACAACTCTATACGAATTCCACAAGAAGATGAGAGATGACATGGATTTCTCTCACGACCAGCTTATCCAGTTCAAGGGTCTGGACAAGGCAGGTGCGCTTGTGGCTCGCTATGGAATGTTTGATCTCGGAGCAGGCGCAGTGGATGATGTCACTCTGGCAGACACATTGAATAAAGGCATTTTCTCGTTCACCTATTTTTATAATGTCACTGACAGGAAGAGCGTAATAGTCACTTTCGATGGTGAGGCAGAGGAAGTTCCAGGAAAGGCATATCCACTTCTCACGGAGACAAAGGGGCCTAATCCTATCGAGTTCGAAAACGGATATGTGGCTTATGAGGACCTTCCGGATGACCAGAAACATCTTCCCGGCGAGTCTTCATGGGGCAAGAGCGATGAACCTGGAGACGATGACTCTGAGGACGTTCCTGAGGTTACAGAGGACATCGACGATGACGATGACGACGATGACGACGACCTCAAATCTTCATACGATGAAGACAGCGATATCATCTATGACGGTTCAGAGGAACTGAGCCTGTAGTTTATCCGTCATGCGCAGGAAATTACTGGTAATAGCAGGGCCTACAGCCGTAGGCAAGACAGACTATAGCATTGAGACTGCACTTCGTTGCGGTTCACCGGTCATTTCATGCGATTCCAGACAGATTTATAAGGAAATGACTATAGGGACAGCAGTCCCGGATGCTTCGCAGCTTTCCGCTGTGAAGCATTATTTTATACATAGTATATCCGTCCTGGATGCCTATTCATCCGGACAGTTCGAAATCGATGCTCTGGCATTGATAGAAAAACTTTTCAGCGAAGGTCATGAGACATTGGTCATGGCCGGAGGCTCGGGATTTTACATTGACGCGGTCTGCAACGGTCTTGACAATCTGCCCGTTCCGCCGCCGGAACTGCGCGAGGAACTGACGAGACGAGTACGTGAAGAAGGGGTGGAAGCACTTGCGGACGAGCTGAAGAGACTGGACCCTACTGCATGGAAAGCCATCGACATCAAGAATGGACAGCGCGTTGTGAGGGCACTGGAAACAATCATTGTTTCAGGAAGGTCGTTCACCGAGTTCAAACTTGCAGAACCGCGGAAACGGGACTTCGAGATAGAAAAAATCTGTCTGACAAGGCCAAGGGACGTCATCTATGACAGGATAGACCGTCGCGTCCTGCAGATGATCGACGAAGGACTTGTAGAGGAAGTGAGGGGTCTGGAAAAGTACCGGGACCTGCCTGCCCTGCAGACTGTCGGCTACAGGGAAATCTTCGGGTATCTGGACGGAAATTATTCTCTGGACGAGGCTATCAGGCTGATACAGAGAAACACACGACACTACGCAAAAAAACAGCTGACCTGGTGGAAGCGGGACAATGCCATAAAGTGGATTGACCTGTAAGGATATTTCCACATCAGGCATAAGTCCAATCCGGACATTGTCAATGCCAGCCTGAATCAATCCCCCACTTTTATAATTCTTATTTCCTTAAATCGGGAAAAATTCGTATTTTTGCAGTTCATTGGCGAATTGTACAGAGGCGATAAATGAAAGCCTCTGGAATTAGCTATGCAATTATTTGAATATTAAAAAGTTAGATAAAATTATGTTGTTCTCTCTCTTACAGTCAGCAGGACTTGATACTGCCGGAATGGCAGCAGCTGCAGAGCAGGCATTGACATCACCTGCCGTACCTCATCAGGAGGAAATGCATCTTCTCGACATGGCCATGAAAGGTGGCTGGCTCATGATTGTGCTCCTCGCATTGTCCATCGTCGCCATCTATCTCTTCGGAAAGAAATGGTGGATGATCCATCAGGCAGGACAAATCGACAACAATTTCATGCGTGACATCCGTGACTACATCCACGAAGGCAAACTCAAGTCGGCACAGACCTTGTGCGAAAGATTCGATTCTCCTATCGCAAGACTTGTGGAGAAGGGCATCTCCCGCATCGGACGTCCGCTTTCTGACATTCAGACTGCTATCGAGAATTGCGGAAACACTGAGGTAGCAAGACTCGAGAAAGGCCTGCCTATCCTCGCGACAATCGCCGGAGGCGCGCCGATGATCGGATTCCTCGGTACAGTGCTCGGTATGGTCCAGGCATTCTTCAACATGTCCCAGGCCGGCAACAACATTGACATTACTCTCCTTTCAAGCGGTATCTACACTGCCATGATTACCACAGTCGGCGGTCTTATCGTGGGTATCCTCGCATACTTCGGATACAACTATCTGACTTCCAACATTTCAGATATCGTATTCAAGATGGAGAACGCTACCATCGATTTCATGGACCTCCTTCAGGAGCCTGCAGCTGACGAGAAACAGGCAGCAGAAAATTAAGGATTATCGACAAATTCCATAGGAATGGCATACAAAAGACAAACGAAGGTGTTGGCTGATACCGCGATGTCGTCAATGACAGACCTCGTGTTCCTGCTCCTCATCTTCTTCCTTATAACATCGACACTGGTGAATCCCAATGCCCTGAAGCTCATGCTTCCGAAGAGCACAGGTCAGGTGTCAGCGAAAGCTACTGTCAGCGTTTCCATAAAGGACTGGCAGGATGGTTCTTATACATACCACATCAACGGAGATGAACAGCCTGTTCCTTTCACTGAAGTGGAAGATGATCTTGTGGACCTTCTCCAGAACGAGGAGGACCCTACATTCTCCATCTATGCTGACGAAAGCGTTCCTGTAAAGGAAGTGGTATCCGTAATGAACATTGCCAAGAGAAACCATTATAAAGTTATTCTGGCAACACAGCCCGAATAAGGCTTACACATTGGCATACAATAAGATAAGGGACAATGAAGGAATATCAGGAAATACAGCGTAAAACAGAAAAGGGAGGAACAGTTGTTGCAGTGGTGACGACTGTCGGTTTCCATGCACTGCTGGTATTATTCGGAGTCAACAGTGGTCTGACATATCTTTCTCCCCCACCCCCTGAGCAGAGTTTCGTCATAGATTTCAGCGAGGAACAGGAAAAGCAGGCCGTCAGACAGCAGAAAAGAGGTTCCGCACCACAGGTGGAAGAACCGGACAGGACAAAGCCGATCGAACTGGTCCAGAAATCTGAAGCTCAGAACAAGGGGCACAAGGCGAATCTGGCACAAGAATCGACGGTCGATGATTTCGGAGATGTGGAAAAGTATGAGACGCCGAGAGAGAAGCCTATCGAGAAGAGGGCGCTTTTCCATGCGGCAAATAACAACTCCGACAAGGACACGCTTGCTCCCCAGACAGCAGACAAGGTTACAGAAAAACTGAAGGCCGGACATGCACAGGGCAATACGGTGACCGGAAAGACCGTCTCCACTCCTAACGCCCATGTGAAGGGCAGAAGCGTAAACGGAGTGATAGCCAGACCTGCATATAATGTCCAGGAAGAGGGCACCGTAGTAGTAACGGTCTGGGTAGATAACTATGGCAATGTCAAGAAAGCCCAGGCAGGCGCAGTCGGAACGACTGTGAACAATGCAGAGTTGTGGAGTGCCGCCAGAGAGGCCGCTTTGAAGACCCATTTCAACATGAGCACGGAAGCACCACCTCTGCAGCAGGGTAAAATCACATATCAGTTCAAACTGACCTCGCATTGACCTTAAACAGAAAAATCGGCGAAAGCCGTAAATATATTATCATAATGGCGTGAGCCATAAACAATTAATCCGCCCGGCAAGGGCAATATCCAAATGGAAGAAAACAACAAAGGCGGTTTTACCGCAGAAGGAAGAAAGCTGAGACCGAGACGGCCTCGCATTTCCGGTAAGGTCTATTCATCATCAGAAGGACCGGCAGAAAGAAGATCCTACGGCAACTCTGACAACAGACGTTCAGGAAGTTCAGAAGGTAGGAGTTATGAAAGACGTCCTTACAATTCAGAGGGCAGATCATCTTACGGCCGCTCAGGCAACAGCTATGGCCGTTCATCAGGCAGGAGCTACGGCTCATCTGAAGGCAGAAGTTATGGTTCTTCAGAGGGAAGGAGCTATGGACATTCATCAGAAGGACGCAGCTACGGCAACTCCGACAGAAGGAGCAGCTATGGAAACTCCGACAGGAGAAGCAGTTATGGCAGCCAGGACAGAAGAAGCAGCTACGGCAGATCATCTGAAGGCAGAAGCTACGGAGATTCAGAGAGAAGATCCTATAGTTCATCTTCAGAAGGAAGAAGCTTCGGTCCGTCAGGCAGAAGAGCGTCTTACGGCTCATCAGAGGGCAGAAGTTTCGGTCCGTCAGGCAGAAGGGCTTTCTCAAGTGAAGGCAGAAGTTCAGAAGGAAGAAGCTTCGGTCCGTCAAGAAAACCGTTCGGCGGACGTGACAACGGAGCCGGAAGAGGCGGATTCAAGAGCAGCAGACCTGCAGGAAGAGGCGCAGCTCCACGCGGAAACGGACGTGGAATGGAGGCCAAGAGAGCCCAGGCCAAACCGAATCCATACAAATTCAACGAGACTGACGAGCAGAATATGAATATGATGCTGAGCAGAAAACCTCAGCTCGACCAGATACAGGTTTCAGACAATGACTACGTGGAGACACCTATCAAGGAAGTTATCCGCCTCAACAAGTTCATTGCAAACTCAGGTATCTGCTCACGCCGCGAGGCTGACCAGTACATCCAGGCAGGTGTCGTGACCGTCAACGGAGAGGTTGTCACCGAGCTCGGTTCCAAGGTCAATGTCCTCAACGATGACATCAGATTCAACGGAGAGAGAATCCGCGGCGAGGAGAAAGTCTATATCGTAATGAACAAGCCTAAGGGATTCGTAACTACAGCAAGCGACCCTCATGCAGACAAGACCGTCATGGACCTTCTCAAGAACTGCAGCGCTAGGGTATTCCCTGTAGGACGTCTCGACAAGAACACCACCGGTGTGCTCATGTTCACAAACGACGGTGAGATTGCAGAGAAACTTACACATCCTTCATACGACAAGAAGAAAATCTATCAGGTTATCCTTGACAAGCCTATCTCCCAGGAAGATTTCGACAAGGTTCTGAATGGAATCACCCTCAATGACGGAGATATCAAGGCTGATGAACTCGAGTACATCGACGCAGAGGACCACAGAAAACTCGGTATCGAGATCCACTCAGGCAAGAACCGCATCGTCAGAAGAATTTTCGAGTCACTCGGATATGACGTGAAGGCTCTTGACAGAGTTTATTTCGCAGGACTTACAAAGAAGGGCCTGAAGAAAGGCGAGTGGAGATATCTCACAGAAGGCGAGTCCAATGTCCTCAAGATGGGAGCATACGCTTAATCTTAAGATATGTCAACAAGTTCTATTCAGGAACCAAAAGAGCACAGAGCTGGATTTGTCAATATCATCGGTAATCCGAATGTGGGCAAATCCACTCTTATGAACGCTCTTGTCGGCGAGAAACTTTCGATTGTTACAGCGAAGGCCCAGACGACCAGACACCGTATCATGGGAATTGTAAACGGAGAGAACTATCAGATAGTCTATTCCGACACGCCGGGAATATTGAAGCCGAACTACAGGCTACAGGAAAACATGATGGATTTTGTCGATGCTGCCATAGGTGACGCGGACATCATCCTTTATGTCACAGATATCGTCGAGAAGGCTGACAAGAATGTCGAGTACATCGAGAAACTCCAGAGACTCGAATGTCCGGTCATCATTGTCATCAACAAAATCGACATCAGCGACCAGCAGAAAGTGGTAAAGACAATGTCAGAGTGGCAGGAAAGACTGCCCAAGGCATTGATCATACCGGTTTCGGCGAAAGAAAAATTCAACCTTGACAGCGTTCTCAATGCGGTAATTTCCAGACTGCCGGTGTCACCGGCCTGGTTCGACAAGGACGCGTTCACAGACAAGAACCTAAGATTCTTCGCCTCGGAGATTATCCGTGAGCAGATTCTCGAGAATTACTCTGAAGAGATACCTTACAGCTGCCAGGTGGAAATCGAATCCTTCAAGGAAGGTGAAGACAGGTACGACATCAGCGCAGTAATCTATGTCATGAGGGATTCGCAGAAGGGAATCCTCATCGGCAAGGGCGGAGCAGCATTGAAAAGGACAGGAACGAAAGCGCGCATCGAGATGGAAGACTTCTTCCAGAAGAAGGTGTTTTTGTCAATGTTCGTGAAGGTGGATGAGGGCTGGCGCGAAAACAAGAGGGAACTCAGGAAATTCGGCTACGAAGACTAGTGCCGGATATCCGGAGGGAAGAAAATTGATAACCATATATTCAACTGAAAATGAGCAAGAACTGGGAAGATGACGACGAGCTGACTCCGGATGAGTTGGAGAACGATGAGGAACTTAATGAGGAGCCGATTGACGACTCTTCAGCCGCACCGTCTGAAAAATACGAGAAACTGCTTGGTGAAGACAGCAAGAAGTACAAGTTGTCCGGAATGTTCAAGGACTGGTTCCTGGACTATTCTTCATACGTCATACTCCAGCGTGCCGTTCCGAATATCGTCGATGGACTGAAACCGGTCCAGAGACGTGTCCTGCATGCAATGTATGAACATGACAACGGATCATACAGCAAGGTCGCGGGAATTGTCGGCGAGGCCATGCACTATCATCCGCATGGTGATGCTTCCATTCTCGGAGCGCTTGTCCAGCTCGGTCAGAAAGGTTATGCAATCGACTGCCAGGGGAACTGGGGTAACATTCTCACAGGAGACCCGAATGCGGCAGGACGATACATCGAGGCAAGACTCAGCAAGTTTGCCAAAGATGTCATTTTCGACCCTAAGATTACGGAGTGGATGACTTCCTACGACGGCAGGAACCAGGAACCTGTGGAACTGCCGGTAAGATTTCCTCTCCTGCTCGCACAGGGTACGGAAGGAATCGCCGTAGGAATGGCTTCCAAAATCCTCCCCCACAACTTCAATGAGCTCATTGATGCATCCATAGCATATCTGGAAGGAAAGGAGTTCGAGATTCTTCCGGACTTCCCTACCGGCGGATATGCGGACTGCAGCAAATATATGAAAGGCCAGAGAGGCGGCAGTGTGAAAGTCAGGGCAAAAATCGAGAAAATCGACAAGAACACCTTGGCTATCAAGGAGATACCATATGGAAAGACAACCCATATTCTGGTTGATTCCATCCTCAAGGCCAAAGACAAGGGAAAAATCAAGATCAAGAAAATCGAAGATATGACGACAGCTACGGCTGACCTCGTCATCCATCTTCCAAATGATGTTTCCCCTGACAAGACCATCGACGCACTCTACGCATTCACCGACTGTGAAACCACCATCGCACCGAATGCCTGCGTCATCAAAGACAACAAGCCACAGTTCCTCAGCGTAGATGATATCCTCATCTATGATACTGAGCACACCCGTGACCTCCTGAAGAAACAGTTGGAAATCAGGAAGAACGAGCTCGAGGATACATGGCACTATACTTCCCTTGAGAAGATTTTCTTCGAAAACAGAGTCTATAAGATTCTCGAAGAGGACCAGAAATCATGGGAGGCGCAGACAGAAGCCATCTTCGGCAAGATGAAGGAGTACCAGCACCTTCTCCTCAGGGAGATCACCATGGACGACATCCTGAAACTTGTAGAGAAACCTGTCCGCAAAATATCCAAATTCGACACCAAAGTCATTGACGAGAAGATACTTGCAGTCGAGGCCGAACTTGCAAAGGTCAAGGACAATATCGAGAATATAACCCGCTATACCATTGACTTTTTCAAGAACATCAAGGCCAAGTACGGAAAGGATTTCCCGAGGCAGACGGAGATTACCGGCTTCGAGACCATCACCGCGACCAAGGTTGTCAGCAACAATGCGAAACTCTATGCCAACCTTGAGGAAGGCTTCGTAGGTATCGGCCTGAAGAAGGACGAGGGAGAGTTCGTATGCGACTGCTCAGACCTTTCAGAGGTCATCGTCATCAGCAAGGACGGCAAATACTGGATAAAGAAGGTTGCGGAGAAAGACTTCTTCGAAAAGAATCTTCTCTATGTCGGAATCTTCAACAGAGGTGACAACAGGACCATCTACAACGTCATCTACCGCGACGGCAAGGCCGGAGCATCCAGCGTATATTACGCCAAGAGGTTCGCCATCACCAGCATCACCAGGGACAAGGAATACGATATCACCCAGGGCACTCCCGGCTCGAAAATCGAATGGTTCTCTGTAAATCACAATGGCGAGGCCGAGACAGTGAAAATCTATTTCCGCCCGAAACCGAAGCTCAAGAAACTGAATATGGAATACGACTTCTCGGAACTTGCCATCAAGGGCAAACTCTCCAGAGGCAACGTGGTGACAAAAAATGCCATCGCCCGTATTTCATTGAAAGCCAAAGGTATATCCACCATTGGAGGAAAAGACATCTGGTTCGATTATGACGTGCAGAGAATCAATGACGAAGGACGTGGCGAGTATCTCGGACAGTTCAGCGGAGACGACAGAGTTCTGGCCGTATTCAAGGACGGAACCTACTATACCACGTCGTATGACCTCAGCAGCCGCTATCAGGGAGAACTGCTCAGAATCGAAAAATACGACGAGAACAAGGTCTATGCTGCGCTGTATTACGACGGAGAGGGACATTTCTACATCAAGAGATTCTCATTCCCTGTCAGTGACAATGTCCCTGTGGAGTTCATTCCTCATGGAAAAGGTACATATCTGGCTGACTTCAGCGCGGACAAGCATCCTCAGTTCATGGTCACTTTCACGGGACGTCAGGAACACAGGACTCCTGAAAAGTTTGACGCTGAGGAGTTTATCGGAAAGAAAGGCATTGCGGCGAAGGGCAGCAGATGCCACAGGCTGGATGTTCTGAAAGTGGAATTCATAGAACCGATACACAAGCCTGAGGACGATGAGGAAGACGAACTCACCGTAAATCCCGGAGAGGAAATTTCTCTCGGCCCGGACGATATTCCGGATGACGCAACCTTCAATCCTGAAGACCTTTACAGGCCGGCAGAAAATGGCGAAGAAGTCAAGGGTGACATAGGCGAAGCTGATTCGGATTCCGACAATGATGACGAACCGAACCTGTTCGACATCTAGACACTGTCACGATGGTCATTTCATTGATAGGGTTCATGGGATGCGGCAAAAGCTGCATCGGAAAGGAACTGGGCGAACAGCTCGGATACAATGTCATTGACCTGGACAGTTGGATTGAGGCTTCGGAGCAGCGCAGTGTCCGGGAAATTTTTACGGATGAGGGAGAAAAGCGCTTCAGGGAAATCGAGACACTGGCATTGACAAAAGTCCTGGACGAAAACGGGGGCAGAAATCTGGTCCTGTCGCCTGGCGGCGGTCTTGTCACGACTCCGGAAGCAGCCGGAATCCTCAGAGACAGAACCACTTGCGTATATCTGAAAGCCGGGACTGACACTCTGGTATATAATCTATGGAACTGGCCAGGAGACAGACCGATACTCGGTGACAGGCCTGACAAGGAGACGCTGCGGAGGAGGATAGAGGAACTGATGGCAGTCCGCGCTGCACTCTACGAAAAGACAGCGCAAATAATCATTGACATTGACAATAAGGAGTATCAGGACGTTGCTTCAGAAATAATAGCGGAGACCGGAGCGGCTAGATGATGTCCTCCCTCTCGCGCATGTCCTTTATGCGGAGCTGGAGTGTGGAATTCCCGCGATAATAATTCTCGACAATGCTGTAGCAGACATCCACCGGATTGCCGTTTCTGATATGCTCGAAGTATGCCGCCATATTGAAGGCGATGGCAGAAACCTGATGATATGGCTGAGATTCCTGTATCAGTTCAAGTTTCAGATGCTGTCCTCCGGGGCCTACCTTTCTGCCGTTTCCGTCGTCATAGACATTCTTGGTCAGGAAAACAGGGGAGCTGTTACCCGGTCCGAACGGCTGGAATTGCTTCAGAATCCGGAAAAATTTCGGAGTAATCTGGGCAAAATTGATTTCGGAATCTACCTCAACCACCGGCGTAGCCATCTCAGTCGTGATGTGTGTGCTGACGTACTTGTCAATGCGAGCTGTGAATTCCGGAAGATTCTCTTCTTTCATCGTCAATCCCGCAGCATAAATATGGCCGCCGAAGTTCTCCAGAAGGTCCGCACAACTGCTGATGGCATCATACAGGTCAAATCCGCGCACACTGCGGGCAGAACCGGTAACGAAACCGTTTGACCTGGTAAGCACGAAAGTCGGTTTATAGAAAGCCTCCACAAGTCGGGACGCAACGATTCCTACGACACCCTTGTTCCAGTCTTTGCCATAGACGATTACGGCATTCTGCGAAGAGCAGCATGTACCGTTCTGCACCATTTCCAGTGCCTCACGGGTAATTTCACGGTCAATGCTCTTGCGCTCATTATTATTGTCATTGATCTTGCCTCCGATGCTCATCGCGGTATGGGCGTCCTCCGCGGTCAGAAGTTCCACCGCGAGACGGCCTGACTCCATACGCCCGGCAGCATTGATCCTAGGGCCTATTTTGAAGACGATGTCGTCGATGGTGATGTGGCCCGGCTCGAGATTCGCGAGGTTAATCATGGCCTGCAGACCTACGCGAGGCTGCTCGTTCAGCCTCTTGAGACCGAAATGCGCAAGCACCCTGTTCTCCCCCACAATGGTCACGAGGTCCGACGCGATGCTGACGACCAGAAGGTCCAGAAGCGGCAACAGATTTTCGAAGTCAATGCCATGAGTCTGGGAGTAGGCCTGCACAAGCTTGAAACCGACACCGCAACCCGACAAATCGTCGAAAGGATAGTTGCAATCCGCCCTCTTCGGATCAAGCACAGCCGCAGCCGCCGGAATTTCGTCTTCCGGAAGATGATGGTCACAAATGATTATGTCAATGCCTTTGCCCGCGGCATATTCGACTTTGTCAATGGCTTTGATTCCGCAGTCCAGTGTGATTATGAGGCTGAAACCGTTCTCAGCAGCCCAGTCGATGCCCTTCCTGGACACGCCGTATCCTTCGTCGTAACGGTCAGGGATATAGAAATCGGCAAGCGGATTCAGCTTATGGATAAAGGAATAGACCAATGCCACGGCAGTCGTGCCATCGACATCATAGTCTCCATAGACAAGGATCTTTTCTGAACTTGAGATGGCCTTTTCCAGACGGGCCACCGCCTTGTCCATGTCTTTCATCAGGAAAGGGTCGTGGAGAGCAGACAGCGAAGGTCTGAAAAAAGACCTCGCCTCTTCGAATGTTTTCACACCTCTGTTTATGAGAAGAGTGGCCAGGACAGGGTCAACGCCCAGCTCTGCCGCGAGCTGTGCAACATTGTCCGGATCCGCCGGTTCTCTTAATCTCCATTCTCTTTCTTTGTCCATAATATACAAAGATACCTTATTTATTTCAAATTTCGAATTAAATATGTTACTTTTGTAGATAGCTTTAGGAAAACTATAAGAGATACAATAATATGGCAAATTTGGAATTGAGCGAGCAGGAACTCATTAGAAGACAGTCCCTCGACAAGCTCAGAGAACTTGGAATCGAACCATATCCGGCACCTTTATATCCGGTAAACGCAACATCTAAACAAATAGAGACAGAATACGATCCTGAGAAGGGAAATTTCCAGGACGTATGCATCGCAGGAAGAATCATGTCCAGAAGAATCATGGGAGCGGCTTCTTTCATGGAACTCCAGGATTCCACAGGACGTATCCAGGTCTATGTGAAACGAGACGAAATCTGTCCTGGCGAAGACAAGACCATGTACAACACCGTATTCAAAAAACTTCTGGATATCGGTGACGTGGTGGGCATCAAGGGTTTTGCATTCCATACCCAGACAGGCCAGCTTACAGTTCACGCCAAAGAGCTCACACTCCTCAGCAAGTCCCTCAAGGTTCTTCCTATAGTGAAGGAAGCTGACGGAAAAGTTCACGACGCATTCACTGATCCTGAGCTCAGATACAGGCAGCGCTATGTCGATCTCATCGTAAACCCTCAGGTGAAGGATACCTTCATCAAGAGAGCGAAGATCATCGCCACGATGCGTGAGTATTTCAACAACGCAGGCTGCCTCGAGGTCGAAACACCTATTCTCCAGTCAATTCCGGGAGGCGCTACCGCAAGACCTTTCATCACACATCATAATGCATTGGATATTCCTCTGTATCTGCGTATTGCGAATGAACTCTACCTCAAGAGACTTATCGTGGGCGGATATGACGGAGTATATGAATTCGCAAAGGATTTCCGTAATGAAGGAATGGACAAGACCCACAACCCTGAGTTCACCTGCATGGAAATCTATGTGGCTTACAAGGACTATATCTGGATGATGGAATTCATCGAGAATCTGCTTGAGAAGATTGCCATGAACCTCTACGGAAAGACCACCGTGATGAACGAGGGCGTGGAAATCGACTTCAAGGCTCCTTACAAGAAAATCGGCATCCTCGATGCCATCAAGGAATACACCGGCATTGACGTGAAGGGCATGGATGTGGACCAGCTCCGCGAGACCTGCAAGAAACTTCATGTGGAAATCGAGCCTTCAATGGGTGTGGGCAAGCTTATCGACGCCATCTTCGGAGAGTACTGCGAGAAGCATTTCGTACAGCCTACATTCGTGACCGACTATCCTGTAGAGATGTCTCCACTTACAAAGAGACACAGGAACGACCCTACTCTTACAGAGCGTTTCGAGCTGTTCGTATGCGGTCATGAATTGGCAAACGCATATTCAGAGCTCAACGACCCTATCGACCAGAGAGAGCGTTTCGAGGAGCAGGCCAGGCTCAAGAGCAACGGAGACGACGAGGCGATGTTCATCGACTACGACTTCCTCCGCGCACTCGAGTACGGTATGCCTCCTACATCAGGACTCGGAATGGGCATTGACAGACTTACAATGCTCATGACCGGCAACAACACCATCCAGGATGTGCTCTTCTTCCCGCAGATGCGTCCTGAAAAGATGTCAAAGCCGACTGAGGAAAAAGACGAACAATAATGAGAACAGAGTCAATAACATCTGCTCAAAATCCTAAAATCAAGATGCTTCTCGCGCTTGGGGAGAAATCCCGTACCAGGCGCGAGAACGCTCTTTTTATAGTGGAAGGCAGACTGGAAATCAAGCATTGCATCGAGGCCGGCTACAGGGCCAAGGCTCTTTTCGTATGCAGGGATATCATCCCGGACAAGGATTTCAATGAAATCGCTGAATTGTGCAGCGGTCAATGCTCATGTTACGAAGTTACGCAGAATGTCTACGAGAAAATAGCGTATCGCAGTGGTACTGAGGGCATTATCGCAGAAATAGAGATGAAGGAAAAGTCTCTGGAAGATGTGAAACTTCGCGAAAATCCTCTTGTAGTTGTGCTCGAATCAGTGGAAAAGCCGGGCAATCTTGGCGCTGTACTGAGGACAGCCGATGCTGCTGATGCGGATGCCGTGATAATCTGCGACCCGCTCACAGATTTGTTCAATCCCAATCTCATCCGTGCCAGTCTTGGAGCCGTATTCACGAGACAAGTCGTGGCAGCAACTTCAGGAGAGACTCTGAAATGGCTGAATGACAACAATATAAAGATTTACACGGCACAACTCCAGGACTCTTCATGGTACTATGATACAGACATGACCTGCGGAACCGCACTGGTCATGGGCACAGAACACGACGGATTGTCAACATTCTGGAGAATGCACGCTGATGCTCATGTGAAGATTCCGATGCTGGGACAGATGGACTCTCTGAACGTGTCGGTCTCTTCGGCAATTCTCATGTTCGAAGCCGTAAGACAGAGACACAGCAGCAAGAAGTAACCGCACATCCACGACAAAAGTACAAGTCAATGAATAATTACGGACTGATAGGCGATCCTATCGCCAAATCGCTCTCCCCTGCCCTTTTCAATGCCGGATTCGGCGGAAAGTACAACTATGACCTGATAGAGGGCGCATCCTTCGGAAACTCATTCAAGACCTTCGAGGAGAGATATAAAGGCATCAATGTTACTGCACCTTTCAAGGAGGATGCTTTCAGACGCGCAGACATCTACACCTCATATTGCAGCAAAATCGGAGCGGCAAACATTCTCGTGAAGACTGGGGATGGTATTCTTGCTGACAATTCCGACTTCACAGGCATCATCCTGAGCATTGCAGAGGCATATATGCCGGGACTGGTAAGACAGTTCGCAGCAAAATACGGAGAAGCCATGCACAAGAAGGTCCATCTGTACCTCAGACAGGCATTGACAATGCTCTTCTCACGCAAGCCGCAGGCTTTGGTCGTCGGCTGCGGTGGAGCAGGCCGGGCTGCGGCTGTGGCTGCTGCCGAGCTTGGTTTCGATACTGCACTTATGAACAGGACTCCGGAGAAGGCTCAGAAAATCGCAGATGAGATGCCTGAGTACAATTTCATATGTGACCAGATGGCTGACTTCAGGGCGGCAGTCAGGGAGTGCGACCTTGTAATCTATACCCTACCTGTGAAACTTGATGAAATCGGGATACTTACGGCTGAAGATTTCGAGGGCGAGGACAGATACCAGTGGCCGCGCCCTGGAAAAGTCATTCTGGAGGCAAACTACAAGAATCCGTCATTCAGCGGGTCTGTAATCGACAAGGTCAATGCCGGTGGGGCGCAATATGTTCCCGGAACAAAGTGGCTTCTTTATCAGGCACTTACGGGATACCTGAGTCTTACGGGCAGAATTCCCGACCTCAATGCAATGGAGCAGGTGATTGCAGATTCGCAGATTGTCTAAATCTCACGAGTCGGCAGTCCTAACATTTCAAAACAGATTCTGAATAATATCAATAAAAATTACTAACTTGCATTGTTAAAACAATATTTACAATGTCATTGAATAAAGTAATGCTGATCGGTAACGTGGGAAAAGATCCTGAAGTCCGTTACCTTGAGAACAATCCGTCCGCACAGCCGGGCACAAATCCAAAAGTAGCACAGTTCACTCTCGCCACGACTGAACGGTTCAGAGACCGCAACAACGAGGTCCGTGAAAACACTGAATGGCACAATATCGTAGCATGGAGAGGCTTGGCCGACCTTGCGGAGAAGTACATCAGAAAGGGGTCACAGATTTATGTGGAGGGGCAGATAAGGACCAGGTCATGGACTGACCAGGCAGGGGCAAAACAGTACAGGACTGAGATCATTGCCAATGCCATCCAGTTGCTTGGACGCAAATCTGATAATCCGGCCAACCAGCAGGCTGCTCAGCCTGCACAGCCACAGGGATATCAGCAGCCTGCATATCAGGCTCCTGCAGGATTCCAGAGCCAGGCGCAGCCAGTTTACACCGCGCAGCCGCAGACTGCCATGCCGACCCAGCCTCAGACTCCTGATCTTCCGGGAAACGATGGCCCGGGAGATGACCTGCCGTTCTAGTCCGGCATTGATCTGGTCCTCTGCGGACAGGCATCATTAAATTTCAACAGAAAACAAACATTTTTACAATATGAAACTTGACGTAGTTCTTGGCCTTCAGTGGGGAGACGAAGGCAAAGGTAAAATCGTGGACGTACTTGCCGGAAGATATCCTGCAGTCGCCAGATTCCAAGGTGGTCCGAATGCAGGTCATTCACTCCATTTCGACGGACACAATTTCGTGGTAAGAAGCATTCCGTCAGGAATTTTCAGAGACGGCTCCACCAACATCATCGGTAGCGGAGTGGTTCTCGATCCTATCACTTTCAGAGAAGAGTGCGGAAACATCAGCAAGATGCACATCGAACCGAAAGAGAAACTCTGCATTTCCAAGAAAGCTCATCTTATCCTGCCTACTCACAGGCTTCTTGACGCTGCTTATGAAGCTGCCGCAGGCAAGAGCAAAATCGGTTCTACCCTGAAAGGTATCGGACCTACATACACTGACAAGATTTCCCGTCATGGTCTCCGCGTGGGAGATATCCTCGCACCTGATTTCCATGAGAGATTCGAAAAGCTCAAGAACAGACATCTCCAGCTTCTCAAGGACCTCAATTTTGAGTGTAACCCTGACAAGGATGAGGCAGAGTGGATGAGCGCAATCGAATTCCTCAGAGGATTCAAACTCATAGACTGCGAGTATTTTGTAAACAACTGGCTCGATGAAAAGTCAATGCTGGCCGAGGGTGCCCAGGGTTCTTTGCTTGACATTGACTATGGCTCTTATCCATACGTCACTTCTTCTTCTACTACCATCGGCGGTGTCTGCACAGGTCTGGGCGTAGCTCCTTCAAGAGTCGGCCATGTATATGGCATTTTCAAGGCCTATTGTACCCGTGTCGGCAGCGGTCCGTTCCCTACCGAGCTTTTCGATGAGACAGGTGAGAAGATCCGCAAGATCGGTCATGAGTTCGGAGCCGTGACAGGACGTCCACGCAGATGCGGCTGGCTCGACCTCGTAGCATTGAAATATACTGTGATGATCGACGGCGTTACCGACCTCATCATGATGAAGTCCGACTGCCTCGATTCTTTCGAGACCATCAAGGTCTGCACATCTTATATCATTGACGGTAAGGAGACTGATCAGTTCCCATTCGATACCGAGTGCGAGATTACACCTGTATATACTGAGTTCAAGGGATGGAATCAGGATCTGACAGGCTGCCGCAAGGAAGAGGATCTTCCTGAGACTTTCAAGGAGTATATCCGCTTCATGGAGAACTACCTGAAAGTTCCTATCAAGATCATTTCTCTCGGACCAGACCGTGAGGCCACTATCGAAAGGTAGGTTCAGGTCAATGCAGACGGCCACATGGCTATAGAACGAGGACGGCTTACATAAGCTGCCCTCGTTTTCGTTTCAGCTCCGCAGCACGTCACGGTCACCTCTTCCGTTGTGGAATAGAGTGGACGGAGCGGCAGGAAGGGGCAGAAGGAAGACCGGGAGGAGGAAGATGAGGGCGATGACGGAGAGGGTCATACCGGCGATGGTGCCTATGGCGAAGTCGAACCAGAATACTTCGCCGGGACCGTCGGAGAGGAACGGCAGCAGTCCAAGGACTGTGGAGAGGATAGTGAGCATTATCGGCCGCACCTTAAGATTCCACGCCCGGACATAAGCGTGCAGGGAGCGCTCCGCAGATACGGAGGCGGAGACGGAAGTGTCGGCACAGGCGACTGAGGCTGGTGCACTGGCAGTGTCAGCGGATGTGGTGGCTGAACAAGGGGGAGAGGCGGGGAGGCGGGAGGAGAGGGTACGCCAGGTGTTGACAAGGTAGATGCCGGCATTGACCACAACGCCGCAGAGCATCACCAGCGCTGCAAAACCGCCCTGGTCGAAAGAAAAATCCGAAAGACCGAAAACAAGGAACAGCCCGATGAACGACACCGGAATCATGAACAGCACCGCAAGCGGAAGACGGAACGACTCGAACGCCATGGCCAGCATCACGTACATGACCGCCATGACCAGCAATATGAGCCACGCGTACCTATCCTTGTGCTCATCAAACCATCCGCCATACGGATTCTCCGCCCGGAAGCCCACAGGAAGCACCTCCTCGTTCATGTACCGCACAGCCTCCTCCGACACCTTCTTCGACAGCTCATACGAACCTATGAAATCATAACAGACATCAAGCTCATACGACTGGTCTTTCTTCTTTATGTCTATACCAGAGCGCTTCTTGACAATGCTCCCGACATCACCCAATGACACCTTCACGGAATCCGCAGACACAGGCTCATTGAGCACATGCCACAAATCATAAGAATCTGCGGCAGACGAACGCAGCACCACCTCCGCCAGCTCCCCGTCAGTCAGCATTGACCCGGCCGTCCTCTCATACAGGAGCGAAGACAGGGCAGCATGCCAGGCATACGGGTCAGCACCGGTCGCGGCAAGCCGTCCGGCATCATAGTCCACAGAAAACTCCGTTGAAGGGCGGCCGTTCCATCCTGAGCCCCATATCTCCGGCTCAGAAACACGGCGATATCTGGAGAGGTAGCCGATAAGTTTCTCGGCATAACCGTGCAGCGCCCTGTAGTCATATCCGTAGAGAGCTATGCGGCTCGACTTGGAATCCGACACGATGTGGTTGTTGAAATAGTTCTCGTCAATTCCACTGACAGACCAGTTGGCACCGCCGAAGTTTATCGCCATGGCAGTGACATTGGACTTCAACATTGACGGGAAACCCGAGTTTTCGTATTCTGGCTTGAACTCGACGGTTATCGTGGCATCGTCATAGGAATCAACGCGCGTCGTGAACACGGAAATCTCGCTGAAGGAAGCCAGATAGTTTTCCATCGACCTCACCACCTCATTCAGCTGCTGCACGGAGCAGCCCTCCGGCATCCCGGCACGGATGCATAGTGTCTTCTTCTCCGGTTCGCGATAGAAGTCAGCCCTGTCCAGCGCCCTGCAGAACATCCCGAAAGACGAACCCGCCCACTTGTCTATCCGTGAGCGGTTGTCGGCATACGGCTTCCACGAGAGCACCGGACGTACACATTTTTCGTAGAAAGCTCCGCGTGTCTTCTCCGATGGAGCAGGAATCAGGAACAGCGGAATGCCGAAAGCCGCCACGAAAGCCACGATGTACACCCATCTGTGCCTTGTTCCCCATGAAATGTACCGGGCATACCGCCTGTTCCACGCAGACGTACGGCGCAGACGGCGCAACGGCACATTCCGGGAAGCCACGTCTGCCGGCAGGTACTCCAGAAGCGCCGGAATGAAGAAGAAAGCCACGGCCAAGGAAATGCACAGGTTTATGGCAATCACGCTGATGAAGTCGGTGATGTTTCCGCGTTCCGACTCGGGCAGCAGCAGGACAAGCATTAAGGCAGCCACGGTGGTGAGTATAGCCGCGACCAGGTCAGGGAACGCGCCCCGGTCATGACAACGCGCATAATGGTCGGCCATGACTATCGTCGTGTCGATGACGATGCCCAGCGAGACAGTTATCCCGGCCAATGTGTAAATATGCACAGGAATCCCCAGAAAGGCATACGCCGCCACCGAGACCAGAATGTTCACTGTCAATGCTGAAGCTACGGTAAAAGTACTTCTCCATGACCGGCTTGTAAGGAACACGAAAAGGAGCAGGATAAGGAGGCACAGCCCCGTACGCACATAGATCTTGCGCAGCTCACCGGAGACATATTCCGAAGCGTCATAGCCCATGCTTACTGTCACTCCGTCAGGGAAAGAGGACTGGAGCACCGCCATCCGGTCCTTCACGGCACTTATGACCGACAGAATATTGGCATCGGCCACCACATATACTGACACAGATATGGTGTTCAGACCGTTTATCCTGTAATATCTTTCAGGAACAGCTTCCTCATACTTCCACGTGGCGATGTCCCGCAGAAAGACAAGCCTGTCTCCCGACTTCCCCACCGGCACAGCTCCGAAGTCAGGCTCTCCGCCGGAACGCAGGCGCACAGCCATACGCCCGTCGCCGGTATCAGTCATTCCGGCCACCTGTTCGCCGTACATTCCGGACAATGCTGAAGATATGTCATCGGCCTTGATTCCGAGAGACGCGGCCTTGTCGGCATCGAAAGTCACAACCCAGCGGAAAGGAGTCGTTCCTCCGGCATTGACCTTGTCGACTCCTTTCATGACAGATATTTCCGGCACGACCGCACGCTCGGCGAACTTTCCCAGCTCCCTTGACGGCAGGCTGCCCTTGACCAGATACGTGAGCACCGCCGAGTTCCTGTTTCCGCTGACATCCAGGGATATGGACGGATATGTGACCGACGGAGGCAGCCCCGGATAGACATTGCGCACGGCAGATGCCACGGCGAAACGAGCAGCCGCCATGTCAGTCCTCCTATCGAACGTCACCGTCACAGTTCCCGAGCCTCTGCGCGACGTGGATGACACTCCGGAACATCCGTCAAGCCCGGACAGGACGCCCTCGATCCTGGATGTCGCTTCCGCCTCGACGACCTCCGCAGAAGCACCCGGCATCCTGTATGACACGGATATGGAGCGGCCTCCGGACACAGGCTTGTACTGCACCTTGAGCCTGCCGATAGACGCGATGCCTACAAGCGACAGCGCGACCATGACCAGTATCACGGAAAACGGGGAAAATCTGACTTTAAGGACATTCATCTGCCGGATGCGTTTTTCTTGTGCCCATATACAGACCAGTAGAGCGCCGGAAGCACGAACAGGCTCACGAATGTACCGATGACCATGCCTGCAATGATGACCAGGGACATCGGATACTGGAGGTCATCGCCCATGTTTCCCCGGTTCAGGAACGGCACGACGGCAAGCACCGTAGTCAACGATGTCATGATTATGGCTTTCATCCTGCGGCCTCCAGCCTCCACGATAGCGTGCTTCAGCTCCATTCCGCCACGGCGGAGACGGTTTATGGTATCCACTTTGAGTATGGAATCATTGATCACGATTCCGCTGACGACCACAAGCCCGATGAGCGACATCAGGTTTATGGACACGCCGGAAATCCAGAGGACGGCAAGTCCGGCGAACACGTCCACGACTATCTCGGCCATTATCAGAAGCGGCTGCAGCAGCGATTCGAACTGTGCCGCGAGAATCAGATACAGGAGAGCGGCAGCTATCAGGAATATCACCACCATCTCCTCCGCCATCTCACGCGACGAGAACCGCGCCCCGCCGAAAGACACGTCGAAGTCATTCCTCGAGGCCAATGCTTTCCTGACAGAAGCCATCACGCCACGCACTTCACGCTGCGGGACATCAAGCGCCACGGGGCAATAGTCGCCCTCGACCCCGGAGACGATGCTTTTCAGGTCCCGCACATAAGTCTGCCTCATCATTTCAGCGGCAGGAACACCGTTCACATACGTGTTTTCAAGAGTTTCCCACAGAGAACGGCTCCCCACGCCGGACACAACCGGAAGCGTATGTGTCCCGTTCACGATGGAAAACAGGCTGTTCTGGCTGACGGCATTCTTCAGCGCCTTCATCATGTCCTGATATGACACATCATGCAGAGCCATCAGGTCAGGCTCCGCAATAAACAGCATGTCCGTCTTTTCCGGCACATCATCCAACTTCACGCCAGGCACAGCCGCACGGATGTCGGCCAATGCCTGACGGATCTTGTCAGGCTCCAGTTCCTGCGATGACACCGGATGCAGACGCGCCGCAAGTTCCGGCTCATCTTGCCCGAACACCATGTCGAACAGATTCCCGGCCATTCCGAAAGACCATGTGGCCGACGGATATGCCGACATGTATTCCGCAGCCGACCTGCGTACGGCATCCAGATCCGAAGAATTTCTGCACTTCACATATACCGAAGCCTCCGACGGGTTCAAATCCTTGCTGTGGCTGAGGATGAACTGCTGCGTGCCCACCATGGACGTAACCTGAACCGCCCCGGCTGAAACTGCTTTCTCCAGCCCGTCCACACGTGCCGCGTTCTCTTCCAATGACACCTGACCGTTCCAGTCCACAGACATGACCGCATCATCATACGTCATTTCAGGAAGCTGGGTCTTAGGCATATACATGAAGCACAGGCACACTCCGACCGCCGCGACAGCGAGGATCCCCCATGCCACGGCGCAATGCCTCATGAACCAGTTCACGAGGTGTTCTTCCAGCCGCAGCATCGGTTCATGCACGGAATGCCTTGCGAGGAACGGTGCGGGACGGAAGCACGGCTGCCTCCTGTACCATATCAGATAATATACAGGTATCACCAGGACCGTCACGACATAGGATGTGAGCAGCACGATGGTGACAGACATCGCCTGGTCATAGAACAGTTCCCCAGCCATCCCCTTCACGAACACGAGAGGGATGAACACCGCACAGGTCGTGAGCACTGAACTCAGCATCGGCCCTGCGACCTCCCCCGTACCGCGGAGCACCGCCCGCCTCAACTCCTCGCCGCGCATCCAGCGCGCGGTGATGTTGTCCACCAGAATTATCGTGTTGTCAGTCATCATGCCGACCCCCAGAAGGAGTCCTGCCAATGATATGATGTTCAATGTCAATCCCACGGCATAGAAGACAGCCATCGAGAAGATGAGCGACAGCGGCATTGTCAATGCCACAAGGGCCGGAGACTTGAAGTCCATCATGAACAGGAATATGACAATGCAGGCAAGCAGGATGCCTGCGACGATATTCCTTACAAGATTGTCTATAGAATAGGACAGCAGCTGCGTCTGGTCACGCGTCATCTGGAACTCCATCTGCGGATAATCGGCCTCGAACTGCGACATCAACGCCGACACGGATTCCTTCAGCGCCGACATCCTGGCATCGCTCTGCTTTATCACAGCCATGCATACCGCATCCTTGCCGTCCGAACGCACAAGACCTTGACGAGGTGCGGGAATCTGCCCCACGGAAGCGATGTCCTTCAGCTGGAACACGCGCTCGCCTTTCTTGAACCAGATATCCGCAATGTCATCCTTATCCGCCACTTCAGAAAGGAACTTGACATTGTACCGGTACTGTCCGTCCCTTATGGACAGAGAGCCCAGACGCATATCCGCTGAAGTCACCAGTTTCTCGAAATCCTTGTAGGACAGCCCTGCCTGTATCAGCTTGCCTTCGTCCGGAATTATCATTATCTCCTCGCCGACGCAGCCGCTCACATCCACCATGGCCACTTCCGGCAGCTGTTCAAGACGTCTGCAGACCACGTCCTGCACGAAACGGCTCATTCCCGGGAATCCGTCCAGGGAGCCGTTCCCTGTGCCGGTGACATTGACATAGAAAGCAGGAATGTCGGTCGCATTGGCCTTTATGGCCCTCGGCCTGTCAATCTGGGGCAGCGACGGCATTGTCCGGTCGATTTTCTCATTGACCTCGATGAAGAGATAGTCGATGTCCGAACCGTAGTCGAACGTCAGCCTGATCTGTCCCGAGCCGTCTTTCGCGCGGCACACCATGTCCGACAGCCCGTTCATCTGCATGAGCTGCTGGCGCAGAGGCTTCAGCACGCTTCCGTCGATTTCTCTGGCGGACATGTCTGGAGCGGACACCTGCACGGTCACGTACGGGATGTCCACGTCTGGTATGAGGGACACGGGCAGAAGCCTCATGCTGACCATGCCGAGGACTGCAACCACGAGCACGGCCATTGTCACGGCTACCGGCCTGTCAAGCAGTTTCTTAAGCATAGGCTACTTCTTCAGGCGGACTTCAGAGCCGTCCGCGAGGTTCAGGTTCGACGAGATTATGACTTTATCCCCTTCGGAAAGCTTCGCTCCCCTGTCCTTGTCAGGTTCGATGGCAAACGAGTCCCGATTCGAGGCGAGAATATCCACATAGACCCAGCGTGCGGTGCTGTCCGGCTGCAATGTGAACAGTACATCCATGTTGTCCCTTATCACCACAGCACTGCGCGGCACGACCAGCTGTCCGGGAACGGTCTTCTCCACGGTCACTTTCACGTTCATGCCGTCCAGCAGCCCGTGCGCCCCGTTCACTCTTGCGCGCACGGAAATCTGTCCGTTCTTGTCCACGACAGGGTTTATTTCGGTGATTTTCCCGGAGAAGACGCCTGACGCGCCGGAAAAAGGAGACACTTTCACGTCAAGACCCGAGGTTATGAACAGGTATTCGGATTCCGTCACAGTGAAATCCACATCCAAAGCATTGTCGTCCAGCAAAGTACAGAAAGCGTCCTGCGATGCCTGGTCGTACCGCTTCACCTTCAGGTCTGCCACTACACCTCCGAACGGGGCTTTCAGGACTGTGCCCGAAAGCGAATACCTTGCGCTCTCCAGAGCATTTTCCGCATTCGAATACCCGGAGCGCATCTTCGCCATGTCCAGCACATCCCGAGGCACTGATGTCGTATCTCTCGCAGCATAGCCCTGTCCGGCAATGATGTCATAAAGTTCCAGCCGCGCCTTGTCCAGAGCCAGACGTGACGATTCCACAGCCAGCTCCAGATCAGGCCGGTCGAGTTCCGCAAGCACCTGCCCTGCGGAAACGTGCTGTCCGTTCCTGACGTTCAGCACCTTGACAGCTCCGGAAGTCCCGAATTTAAGCACAGCCCGCGAAGACGCGGACACCTTGCCGTTGGAGAGGATCTGCCTCGGGAAATCCGTTCTTTCCAATGTCATCACCTCCACCGTATTCACCTCGGGAGCGTATTCCAGCTTTCCCTCCTTCAATGCAGTTCCTCCGCCTTTGCAGCCTGCGGCCAATGCTGCCGCCACCACCACGAAACAATATCCGAGTTTTCCCATTGTCAATGTCTTTTTACTTTTCCACCATTTCTTCAGGATTGACATCTATGTCCTTTCCTGACATGAAATCATAAAGGGCATACTGTCTGAGCTTATAATAGAATGTCCAGTAATTGCTTACATCCGAGACGTATTTCTGCAGGGCGGCATCTTTCTCGGACTGAGCCGTATTCAGGTCCGTCACGCTGGCATTGCCCTCGCGGAACTTGTCCATCATCAGCGAATACCGTTCTTCCGATATTTCCTTGGCGCGTCTCGACACTTCGCATTGCCGCCTCTGGTTGTTGAACTGGCCGACGGCCGTGTAGATGCTTCTGCGGTAGTCGTTTTCGGACTGCTGCACCTGCGCCCGGACGACAGCCTCGGCAGCCTTGGCCTTCTGGACTTTTCCACGTCCAAGTCCCCAGTCGAAAACAGGGACGCTGAATGTGAGTCCAGCGACTTCCTGGTCAAGCGGATTCCTGTATGCTCCTTCCATCTTAGGCGCCGTATTCGAAAGACCAAAGCGTGCGTTCAAAGTCATTGATATGCCCCTGTCCGCCTTGGCCTTGGCGACAGCCGCCTGCGCGTTCAATATGTTTATCTCGTTCTCGAGGTCGAACTTCGAGTTCTCCAGGGAGCGCGACAGCACCATCTCGTAGTCCAGTTCCAGGTCTGGAAGTTCGTCTGGAAGTTCCGGGTCGATTTCCACGGATTCGTCATAGCCGAGGAGCGAGTTGATGTTCATCTGCGCGTCACGTACCGCCACCATCGTCTCGTTCATGGAGATGCTGTCATTCAGCATACGGAGTTCCAGCTGCAGATATTCATCTCTGGTGACACTCCCGAGCGACAGGCGTTCGCGTGCCACGTCATGCATCCGGACTGTATTCTCGTAGTTCGTCCTGGCTATCTCGTTGTCTGTGCGTGCCAGGATCAAGTCGCTATATGCTTTCACTGCTTCTATCGTTATCTGCTCCATGGCCTCGACATACGTCCTGCGGCCTTTTTCATATTCCTTCGGTTCGATGAGCTTGTCCCATTTGAACTGATTGTAGGCGAACAGAGGCTGCGTATATGAAAGCGTAACAGGCTGAGAGTACCATGACAGGCTTCTGTCCATGCCGAACTGGTCGATTCTGGACAGGTCCGAATAGGCTGTCAGCACACCGCCGGTGAACGTTACGTTCTGACGTATGCGGAGGCCGAGGCTGTTCTGGAGGTTGTTCGTGCTGGCATAGCGGAGTGTACCGTCTTCGTAGTTCTGGAGCAGGACGAGTGAGCGGTTATAGTTCATGATGTCTCCGTAGAAATGCAGTGACGGCAGCCTGCTGGCCTTGTATGAGCGCCACGCCCAGTAGTCGGAGATGAAGGCTTGGCGTGCCTCAAGTGCCGCGACGGACTGCATCCGTGCCGCCTCGATCACCTCCGCCATCGTCATCTTCCGCGCACTTGCCGGCACCGCCAGCAGCACAAGCACCAATATTTCCACCAACCGTTTCATAATCTTTTTTCCGTGTCTACACATTCCGTTCTGAATTCCGAGTACAACCATGCTCCGCCGAAGTGTTCCGTACCGCTGGGGACTTTCTCCCGTACCAAGTTCCCTTCCAAAGCCCTTCCGTACCGCTGGAGTCCATATCCCGTACCAAATGCCACTCCGAATCCGTGCCGCCGAGCCTCATCTCCCGTACGAACCACCGCTTACCTACTCATATACACATAAACTATGGCTCTCCTCACCGCCCGCAGCTCCACAAATATAGTCTTTATATATGTCAATCTTCAACATTCCGATTCTTTTTTCTACAGACAATACCGACTATATAGGATTCCGGAAACAGACCAATATAACGGCTGTCTCTGGAATCCAGAACATTGTCACCACCGAGAAAATACCAGTCATTTTTAAATGTATAGCCAGTTATCGGGCTGTCTCCCAGAAACACAGTCCCGTCTGTCGCTGTCAAACGCATCCCGGTCTCAAAAAGCACAAGTCTCCTCCATGTCCTGTAATTATCTATGTCAATCTCCACCGTATCACCCTTCTTCGGGACATACAGAGGCCCAAAATCACGAATCGTCCACCCTAGCGCCTTGTTCATCTTGAACGCATCAAGCACAACTCCACCTTCAGCCAATACGGAATCAGCAGTCTCCACCAGTTCGTTCTGATATGTCAAGTTTCCGATTCGGCCTCCTGTCTGCGGATTGACATAGTAACCGTCAATGATTTTCACCGTATCACCGGGTGCTCCGTAACATCGTTTCAGATACACATAGTTTATCTTGAACGATATCGTATCCCGCGACCGTGCATAAGGATAGTTTGCCACAACCAAATCTCCGGCCCGCACTTTCGAAAATCCGGGAAGCCGGAAAGACGACATGGAAGATTTGCTGAAATCATAGTCCTTATATATTCTAGCTCCCATAAGCAACTTGTTCACCACCACTCTGTCACCACTATGCAGCACAGGTTCCATAGACACCCCGTTCACTACGAAGGCATCACACACCAGAGCCATCCTCACATAATGAAGCACCACCAGTGCCAACGCTGACAGAATCACCACAACAATTATCTTAATGATTCGATTCATGGTCTTGTACATATTTTTCAGCCCGTTCATGCAGTTCACACATGGCAGCATTTCTCCCGTTCACCGGCATTGACAATACTCTCCCGGCATACCCCAGAGCCTTTTCCACATTGCCTCGACGGTCTTCCATTTCCATCAGGAGGATATACGGATACAGTCTTGACGGAACCATCTGATGCGCATGGAGATAATTCCTCTCAGCTTCAGAATAGTTGGCCAGCCTTTCACAGACCTTTCCGATGATGTCATAGAACATCGGATCTGACGAGCGTTCAGCACCTTCTTTCAAAATCACAAGGCTCTTTTCATAACAGCCTTCATTATAAAGAGCATAGCCATAATCATAAAGGTAACGGGAATCCTTCCGGAGCAGCGGGTACAGAAGAGCCAGGCTGTCCGCAGCCCCTTCCGAAATCCCGTAACCTATTAATCTCTGTTCTTCCTTCCACCGCGCCACAGCATCACGCCTGCATTTTTCCGCAGGATACCATAATACTGAACAACACGATGCCGAAAAGACGGCCAAAGCCACCAGAGGAATCTTCCATCCTGTCACCTGAAGACCAGCTGCCGCGCCAATGAAGACAGCCAGCAGCACACACATCTGCCATACGGCAAAAGGATATGAGGCCAATGCGAATATCCCTAATGCAAGAAGGCCGCAGGTCAATGCAGATTTTCCATGATACAACAGCATTGTTCCAACCGCAACAACACCTATCGAAAGCAGCAGTCCAACGATTCCGAATTCCAACCCGAAACGAAGATACTCATTGAAAACATACTCCGGGCAGCCGGCGATTCTGATACGCTCCTGACTACGTTCTGCTGTTTCAAAATATTGAGCCTGTGCATCACCGAAAGCGCCCAATGCTTTTCCTGCTCCATGACCGGCAAACGGTTTGTCAGCTATCGCCCGGCATTCCATTTCCCATATATGGAACCTTCCGAGCGCAGAGTCCCTTTTCAACATGAAAACACCTGCTGACAATGCAGCAAAGATGACGACTGCCACGAGCACAACACCCATACGGCATTCATGTCTACTTTTCCATTCATCCGACAATGGGACTGCAATACCAGCAAGGAATGCAATCCATCCCGTCCTACTCATTGATGCAGGGAGCACAACAAGACCCAGCAATCCAGAAATAGCAGTTCCCCATACGAGAATCCTCTCATACAACTTCTCCGAAGTCCTCAGTCTCCATGCAAAACATAACGCCACAGCCGAACAGACAGCTATGAATCCGCCATAAGGCCCTGGATTCGAAAAACTTCCTGTCATCGGAAACATACTGTGGTTGGACACAACTTCTCCGAACAACTGCCTCATTCCAAGCACAGACTCATACACCAGCCAAAGAGACATAACAGCGACAACAATCCGCTCCGCCGCCTCTCTTCGGCAGGCATATAATGCAAATGCCAAAAGCCCTACAGCAATGTATGGAAAAACCGTAACCACCTATCTTGTTTCCTGAACGAAATCTAGTTTTCAAAAGGCTATCAGAGTTTCAATCCGGACAAATCATACTCGAAAATCTCATCGTCCCTGTCCACACCCAGCAATCTTCTGTTCGATTCATCGAACGCGATTGCGTTGAGATTTTCTTTGATAGAAACATCATACAGGAAATTTCCATCCCAGTCAAAAATATGCAGATGAGGCAGAACAGCAGATGTCAGCCAATCCATCAACGAGCACCCTCCGTACAGTGCCATGATACATTCAGAAGACTGTGCAACTGAAATATAATGCATCCACCGCGCATCATCATCCGATTTCAGCATCTTTTCCCAGTCACGATACTCCTTCGAAACGGCGAATGTCTTCCTGCGTCCTGTAGACACATCCAACATGTTCAACTGCGGCAACATACACATGGCCATGGCCAGTTTCTGCCGTTCCAGATTCAGAGCACAAGCTGAAGACAGCCGGTCAAAATACTGATTTCCCGAGACTTCCGGATATAATGGTATACTGCTTACCCTATTCCCTTCCATATCCAGTTCAACACAGGCATAGTCGTCTTTTTCCAGGACAAATGCCAGCTGATGATTTCCCATAGGATAAGCATCAATCGTCCGTGCAGGCAATTTCGATATTTGCCGCACATCCGTCTTCTGCGTCTCCATAGATTTCGTCAAATCCAGGCAATAAGAACTGCACAACCCTAAATCGAACAGGTATACTCCGCCCTGTTCTCCATTGACAGTCCACCTTATGATAGGCTTAAGCATTTCATTCTCGCCACGACCTTTTGCAACGAAATGTCCTTTGTCCGAAAAGTCCTTCAATGAGAATGCATGAATCTGAAACGGAGATGTCTTCGGGTCACTTGCTTTGACAAGCAGAATGGAATCGTCAACATACAGACTAGTTATTCCTATAGGCTTGTAATCAGGGAACTCAACTTTCTTTCCTTCCAGAGCGCATACTTCATGCGGCTTTGAGAATGTCACCGGAGCTTCAAAGACATTAGTATTGTTGCTACCGCAAGAAGCAATGACAAATAATGCAGTAATCGCCGCTCCTACCACACAAAATTTATTCATATACACATAAAGTATGGATCTCCTCACCACCCGCCAAATCAAGCGTCTTCTTCAGGAAGTATAGCTTTCCATTGAAAACATCCACTGCGGATCGGCTTTCAAAAGTATCATACGGAAAACAGCGCTTGTCCATGACTTTCCCCTTACTGTCAACCTCATAGAGCGAGTAATAACGTCTGTCATTTTTCCGGATGCCAGATTCCCTGTAGAATTCGCCCTCACAAGTCAGCACCATGAACCTGTTCCCGACCGGCATAATCATGAGTACCGATGAAACTTCATCATAGAATCCGGACAGTTTCTTCCTGTTTGAAAGCAACGCCTCAACATCATCAATTTCACCAGACTTGAAAGAAGATGATTCTACATGGAACAGACACCCCGCATCTTCACCCGTTTCCAGATTGAAGCCATACACATCCATCTCACAGCAAGGCATATAATAGAGCATCTCATCTTTTATGCACATGGGATACACTCCAGATGAATTGAACACGCGCTGCACTGAAGACGACTTTGTCAATGACTTCACGACCGCACCTTCGGCAATATCATAAATGTCAATGATGTTCTGTTCCCTTGCACCAGCAGTATAGATGACAATCTTATTCCCATAAGGAAGGAAGTCCTTAATCGCTGACGTATAGTTGGATTCTCCGATGAAACTGCCAGATGCATCATACTGCATGAACTCCAGGTTCATGGCATCCCACACAAAGATACGGTCACCGTCGACACGGACTTTCATCGGCATATTATACTCGCCGGCAGCACGGCCTTTGTTGCCGAGATTCTTCAATCTCCTCCCTTCAAAAGAATACCTCAACACTTCCCTGTCCGTTGACAGAAGAACTGTAGAGTCATTCTGCACAGCCATGCTGTACAGTTCACGTATCGGGTTGTCCGCCTGCTGCAGACGGCACAACTCAGAAGCATCCAGTTCCGAAACCTCAACATCACCGCCAGCAGTTCCACATGAAACTGCGGTGATGACTGAAAAAAATATCAGAACTGTTTTAAAAAGATTCATGTAGGAAAACATAATATCATTTTTACAAACAGAAACATATGGAATCAGCAACTTCTTGTACCACCTTTAGTACAATTAAAATCCCCATTGCCATGTTCATAGACTATCCATATTTTTTCCTGATAATCATTCTCAACCTTAGTCAAAGCTTCAACATTTTCCTCGAAAAGTTCGTTTGACACGACACTCTCTTTCGAAACCTTAATGCAAAGTGCGGCAGCGGAAACTATCACCATGCCTGCGGCCACAATCAATTTTTTCTTCATTTTTAGTTCGATTTATCTCTTTCACATATTTCCAGGATTTCATTAAAGACTGCACTCCACCGCAAATATGTAGAGTGCAGAGATACAACTACTTGTCCAGATTGCCACGCATAGAGCCGACAGGTGCTACGGCTATGACATCATGTTCGGAATCCTCATCTATACCTGAAAGAATGATTTTATCACCGGCTATGGAAACCAGATGGTATTTTTCACCCTGAACAGGCTGTTTGTATATTTCCTTCTTTTTCATGTCGACGATAAAATCAACCGGTGTTCCGCAATCCATCATTGTTCCGAAAGCGACATCGCCTACAACAGCAGAACAATTCACAAGAAATGAATACTTCACGATATTTTTCATATTCGGCATGACAGCTTTCCTGATTTCATCAGGAACCCTCTTTCCACCGAAATCAAAGAAATAATCTCCTTTATATTTCTTGTCTTCGAACACACTTACATAGTCATCTATCGGCATGTTCAGCATAATGGATTTCCCGACTTTTGAAAAACCGACATTCGGGAACTCGAACTCAGGATCATAAACATCAAGTTTTTTTCCATGACGGGAAAGCACGTTCAGGCTGGTATCCGTAAGAACCGCCTCAAAATCGCCGTTTTCCGTCTTGTCCCACAATGCGACACCGAGAAGGAGTTGGCCTGCATCGAACGAAATATACGAATACTGATATTCTCCCGTCTTGCTCTGAGACAAGAACTTCCCTTCAGAAGAATAATGGACAATGACATCTTTCTGTCCGTCAAGAACCCATATTCCACCTTCATCATCCACATCGAAATCCGAGACCTGCAGATACTCTTCAGAACCGCGCCCGCGTCTATTGAGGACAGACACCGGCTGACCGTCCTGACCGAAAATGATTATCCGGCGAGTTTTCCAGTCAGAGATATAAATCCTGTCCTTCCAACATACAAGTTTTGAGATTTCGATAAAAGAATACTCTTTCGACGTATCCTGAAGTTCAATCACTTTCAGATTCTCTCCGAGCAATGTCTCCCAGCTGAACGTTCTCTCATGAAGATTACCCAAATCTATGGTCTCTATGACAGACCCTTTCCCTGGCTGATTCGTGCAGGAAAGAGCCGGCACAAACAGGCACAAACATGCCAGTAATCTTATTGCAAACCTTTTGTCCATACCTGAGAATTTTTTCATTTATTCAACGTTTAATTAACAGCCCATATTATCAGCACACGGTCGATCATTAGTACACCGACAATAGACGTCAAGCAAAATATTCGCGCTTTTCGGACCAGTACAGTTAGACCCACTCTCACGACGAGTCAAGGCCTCTACATTCTCATCAAACAGTTCATCTGCTGCCATAAAGGACTTTGCGGCTTTCGTTCCACATACCGCAGCCGCTGCAACTATCGTTGCACACGCGGCAAGAATAAGCTTCTTCTTCATTTTAGAAACAAATTTAACATTTTTATTGGTTACTCATGCCGACCACAATCCGGTCGAACAATTCTCGTAATTTCTCATTTGATAATGGATTACCGATGAGTACAGGATGTCCGTCCGCTCCAAGAAGAAAACTGTGGAAACGCTTATCCGACGGAAAATCCGCATTAACACGATAAAAATCTCCATAGGCATCAACATAAATCGGAAATGGGAACTTCAATTCTCTGATTTTTTCCGGCACTTCCACCTGTTCTTCATCCATAGTTAGAGAAAATAGAACCATCACTTTACAATTATCTACATTTTCTAATTCCTCAAATCCAGATAAATCATCATACAGATGATTTATCGCACATGATGAGCACTCATCTTTGCCGTAAAACAGCACCAATATTGGACATTCCATGGAAACACAGACAGAACGAGTGCGTCCAGCACAAATTTCCATCAGTTCCTGCGGAAAGACTACCTTGCGTCCCATAAAGTCCTTCATCTGCCTACGCAGTTTCATATTGCTGCAGCCGCACAGCAATGCGGCACAACACACCATCAATATGACTTTCGACATCCATTTCATAACTATTTCATTTTCGGAATCATCGCCATACAGGCCGCTCTGCACCATTTTCAAAAGTAAATATTCTGTTCTGCTCGCCTCGCGTCAGCCCTTCGACAAAATACAATCGTCCGGCAGGAATATCCTTAATTTCAAGTTCAACATCGGCAGCAGTCATCTCACAATGAGTTACCCATCCGTAGCCATTCCACCATGACACTCTATACATATCTCCCGGGACAATCGCATTGCCGTCACCTCTACGGATATACGACACATGGTCAAGATGAACTGGATGCCCGGCATCCAAAACACCAGAGACAGCCCCACGTCTTGCCGTATAATATGTCAACGGGTCACCATCAAGCATATTGTTCAGTGAATCAGTATCTGGCATCATATCGACACGAACTCCAGACTTATCATAAAAATACAATTCTGCCATATCTGACATTGACCTCCGGTCAGAGATAAACCGCCAATATCGGTGAAGCGAAGTCTGCTTGACCTTAACTATACCAGAAGTAAGACTCCATTCAGGAAATACACAAACAGTATCTGGATTCAAGAACATCTTTTCATCTGAACCGAGAACCATTCCGCCATGCAACGTACTCTGCGCCAACATGACGTGCTGGAACATCGGAAACTTTCTCCGAAGCGTAAACGAGACTGTTCCGGTTGTTTCGACGTCTCCGATATATGTCACATTTCCGAAGCCATCAAGATAGAATGGCAGACTCACTGGTTTCAGTTCCGAATTTCTTCCATCATATCCACAGACCATATATGTTACGTTCCGCCCCATTCCTTTAAAAGTCGCAGAACCTAATCTTGCCTTTCCATAGAACACCGGCTTCCATTCCTCATTGTCAAAAACACAGATATAAACATCCCTGCTAGGCAATTTACGTTTTTTAAGCAGCTTCACCTTGACATCGGAAGTTTCCATATATTCATTTGTGACATCCTTGAAAAAAGGTGAATCAAATAAATGAGGGATACTACCATGATTTCTTCTCAACAGACGCAAATATGCAGCATCCGGCGCATAAGTCCTCCTCAGAACTTTCGCGAATTTCGCCTGATTATAATGCGGATAATCCGGATTAATTCCGAACGAGGTAAATACCGTAGTTCGTCTGCGTATATTAGGAAAGACATTCCAGTAATGCCCATACTTTCTGTCAGAGAACTGAGGAGTGTAATCCATTCCTACAGGTATTCCCTTACTTCTCATTATGAGAATACCATTGCACATATACTCATCACACGAAGCACCGGGGAGTTTCACGAAGACATTCGGATCATATATAGGATAGCCATGTCCAGCATGAACCCACCTCTGTTTGGCAATCATCGGTATAAGTTTGTTGTTCACACGCGTTATGGCAGCGCGCGGATTACCGATGAACTCATCACATTCATTCAGATGGTCAATGAAGCCTCTCGCAAATCCGGCAAGGCTGTCCCGCCAGTCCATCAGCGGCTGCATATCAGTACAAGTATACGGAAGCAGCCACTCACAGAACTCATCAAACGTCAAATGCCTTGCCCACTCACCATTTCGCCACTGGTCAAATGCAGTCTCAATATCATGAATAAGGTAGTCAGCCGTTATCCGCTTCAGGTCATAGTCATAAAAGATGCGTCCATCGTACTTCCCTTTAAGGACTTCCAATGAATCCAGCACACCCAAAGCACCTTCTGAGGCAGAAAGCATCCGGTCGGCATCTTTCCAATAAGATTCATACTCACCCCACATGGATATGTGACCCGGCATATTTCCTATGATGAATTTCGCAGCAGCCACTTTTTCCCTGTCTCCAGTGCTTTCGAAATAGGACAGAACTTTCTCCAGTTCCGCCCTATTGTCCCCTGCCGACTTCAATGCAGCCGCGACCTTATCAGTTGCACAAGACAGTAGACATACCATGACAACTGAAAATGCCAAGAAGCGATATGGGAACACTACATGTTTCATCAACCGACAAGAAATGTTACATTTCCGTTACTTCAAACTCACCGACATACTCAGAACTGTCCGTAAGAATAAACTTTATCTGATAAAAACCCGCATTTCCTGATATTTTCAACACAGAAACACCAACATTTGCTTTAATATTTCCCTCTAGAAATTCTCCTGTTGATTGATTGAGCACTTCAACCTCAACTACGCCCAAATCACGTTTAAATGAAAGCATAATAACACTCATGTTAGACTCATAATATGCTTCTATAGGAATCGACGCAGGAGATTTCGGATGATGTATTGTAGTAGGATTATTTTTGTTTACATATATGGGAATCTCCGTCCTTTGTGATTGAGCAAATGAATTGACAGAACAGATGCAGACGGCAATAACCATCGGCAAGACATAAGTGAATAATTTAATTTTAGCCATATCGTTAAAGTTTTCTGTTTCGAAAGTATACTGTTTTCACATCATACACAAGAACCGAAGCGGAAAAGTTTCATATCGAAAGCATCTGTAAAAGCCTGAATACCAGCATTGATAGAAAAATTTTTCTATCAATGCTTCCTACAACATCTCGTTATGGATATTCGACGAACAGGATATTTACCAAAAATCTAAAAATGGTTATCGTTTCGGAATTGCAGACAAAATAGCATCGGTATCTGGACTTCCGGAGGCCATAATCTTTTCCCGTAAACGTTTCGCACGATTATACAGTTTAGGTTCTCCCTCATCCATAATTACACTTATGGATTTATAAGAGAATCCAAGTACCAACAGAGAAAATAGCAACACATCAGAAACCTTAATTGTCGGACATGCCGCAGTCAATTTCGACACACTATTCGCCGAAACAGCATCCGCAGCGGAAGAAATCCGCTTACGGCAGTCATCATCATTCCGAAGTTTGTCAATGATTTCGGCATAAGGTTGAATCAATGTCAATGAATTCCGGTTCAATGAATATTGTTTTTTCAGCATGTCATCTATCATCCTGGCCAAGAAAATCAAATCCATCGACCGCCCTGCATCCACTTTTTGAAGCGAGGCAATCTTTTCACGGATTTCATTGACTGAACGGACAGCTTCCAGCATCTTCATTTCGTAAGAAATTCTTTTCCGTCGGGAATACCTGACAAAAAGAACAACAATCAAAACAATCAGAAGAACAAGAACTACAATGGAAAAGGTATATATGATAACCGTCTTTTCTCTTTTAATTTTTTCAAGCCTGGCAACATCTTCATAGTATTTTTTCTGGACTCTTACAGTTGACGATTCCAAAGCTTTCACTGTCAGTGTCTCCTCAAGTTCAAGCAACTGTTCAGATACAGCTAAACGTCTTGTGATATTTCCAGTATCTTCCAAAACAGATTTCTCAGCATTCAAAGAATATACATATATGCTCTAGAATCCAAGCACCGTGCATAGGACGAATCCAGACAGGCACGTGCCTTGTCAACCAGCCCTTTCTGTTTATAGGCTTTAGCCAGTCCGGCATAATCATAGCTGTCAAGATCCGCACCACAACCAATGATTTCATCACATATGGAAATAATGCCGTCAGAATTCCCCATCCCGCTCATGAGCTGATAATATGCACTTACTCTCAACGCTTCCACAAGCAATAAAGAATTCTTCTCCTGTCTTGCCTCTGCCAGAACAGTTCGGATATGCTCGTCAGCTTCCGAAAATCTTCCGCAATTCATGAGAGCGGATGCAAACTGAAGTTCTGCAAAATCAAGATGCTCTTTCTTGCCAGCCCTCCTAAAATAATCACATGCCCGTGAATAATACGATGCACTTTCCGGACTGTTATATGTCAACGCATACAAGTCTGCTATGCTTCTGCATGACATTCCGCAAAAGAACCAGTCTTCTGCATCATCAGCAAGTTTCAACGCACGCATGAACTGAACTGCAGACTCTTCATATTTAAGGGAATCCTGCAGCTGGTCGCCATAATAAAAATGAAAAAGAATGCGGTCTCTTCTTGTGCCATGCCTTTCAAAATAATCTTCATATTTTCTTATTTCCGGAAGAAACGTTCCGTCATCCACACTTTGCTTATCCAAAGCCATCGCATACAATACCGCATATCTGGCTCTATATGACAAACCGAGATGGCCAGTAAGACCCAGGCTGTCCAACTTCTTGATTGCAAGTTCCGGAGCAGACTCGACAAGGCTCTCCACCATATCCAATTCCTGGTACCGTCGTGAACACGAACCGCCCAGAAGAACTGCAATAGTCAATAAGAAGAATCCAAACAATTTTCTCATAACCTACCTACGAGTTTACAGAACCATTACAACACATCATTCTTTACAAAACAAAGACTGCTTCAGGAGAAATGTGAGATACGCAATGCTTTCATGCTGATTTTCAGAACAAAAATAACAATTTTCCAGAAATCCTCACAATTTCAAGTCATAAAAAAGCCGGGCGATGAATGAATCACCGTCCGGCAAATTATGCTGTGATGTAGTGACCGCTAGAGGTCGTTCATCTCTTTGAGGTAGTCTTCCTTGCTGCTGACTACGATATCCTGGAAATCCTTCTGGCCTGTACCGGCTGGGATAAGGTGACCGCAGATGACATTCTCCTTAAGACCCTCGAGGTCATCGACACGGGCGCGGATAGCAGCCTCGCTGAGAACCTTTGTTGTCTCCTGGAATGATGCAGCAGAAATGAAGCTGTCTGTCTTGAGGGCAGCTCTTGTGATACCCTGGAGAACCTGGCTTGCAGTAGCAGGTCTTGCATCACGGACAACCATGAGCTTCAGATTCTGTCTTGCAAGTGACTCATTCTCATTGTGGAACTCTCGTTCGAAAATGATGTCGCCCTTCTTGAATCTCTGGGAATCGCCGGCATCGATGATGTAGCGCTTTCCATAGATTGCGTCATTGGCATCCATAAATCTCCACTTGTCCACGAGCTCCTCCTGAAGGAATTCGGTATCGCCCGGAGAAATGATCTGTACCTTTCTCATCATCTGTCTTACGATGATTTCGAAATGCTTGTCATTGATCTTCACACCCTGGAGACGGTAAACCGCCTGAACCTCATTCACAATATACTCCTGAGCCTTTACTGGACCGAGCACATTGAGGATATCTGTTGGAGAGATACCACCGTCAGAAAGTCTTGAACCGGCTCTCACGTAGTCGTTCTCCTGAACAAGGATCTGCTTGGAGAGAGGTACAAGGTACTTCTTCTCTATGCCTGACTTGTTGCGGACGAAGATCTCACGGTTACCTCTGGTAATCTTGCCCATGTGAACCTCACCGTTGAGCTCGGAAATGGTAGCCGGGCTGGATGGAGTCCTGGCTTCGAAGAGTTCGGTAACTCGAGGAAGACCTCCGGTAATATCGTTTGACTTACCGATAGCACGAGGGATCTTCATGATGATGTCACCGACCTTGACCTGCTGTCCGTCAGATACCGGGATGTGGGCACCTACAGGGAGGTTGTACTGCTTGAGTGACTCGCCGTTCTCATCAACGATATAGATAGAAGGGTTCTTCGTCTTGTCACGTGACTCGATGATGACCTTGTCCTTGTTGTTTGAGAACTCGTCAGCAGACTCCTCACGGTATGTGCTGCCGGCAACCATGCTCTCGTAACGTACAGTACCTGAAGTTTCTACGATGGTGATAGCGTTGTACGGATCCCATTCGCAGATGAGGTCTCCCTTCTGGACGGCATCGCCATCCTTCTTGTAGAGGATAGAACCGTAAGGCACATCGTATGTAGAGAAGGTAATTCCGGTATTCTCGTCAATGATCTTGAGTTCAGTCATACGGCTGACAACAACATCCTGAACTGAACCGTCATCAGAAACTCTCTGGAGAGTTCTGAGCTCCTCGAACTGGAGTTTACCATTATACTTGGACTCGATAGATGAGTCAGCTGCAGTGCTTGACGCAGTACCACCAACGTGGAAGGTACGGAGCGTAAGCTGGGTACCAGGCTCACCGATAGACTGTGCTGCGATTACGCCGACAACCTCACCTTTCTCGACCATGCGGCTTGTAGCAAGGTTACGTCCGTAACACTTCGCGCAGACACCCTTGCGGGATTCGCAGGTAAGCACTGAACGGATTTCAACCTGCTCGATAGGGAGTGAGTCAATGAGATTGGCCGTAGCCTCACGGATTTCCTCACCGGCCTTGATGATAAGCTCACCAGTGATAGGGTTGAAGATATCATGGACAGATGTTCTACCGAGAATTCTCTCACCGAGAGACTCGACAACCTCATCCTTATTCTTGATGGCAGTCGCGATAAGACCTCTGAGAGTACCGCAATCCTCCTCATTGATAATCACATCATGTGATACATCGACAAGCCTACGGGTAAGGTAACCCGCATCGGCAGTCTTGAGGGCGGTATCGGCAAGACCCTTACGTGCACCGTGGGTAGAGATAAAGTACTCGAGCACTGTCATACCCTCCTTGAGGTTGGAAACGATAGGGTTCTCGATAATCTCGGCTCCGGCAGCACCTGACTTCTGAGGCTTGGCCATAAGTCCTCGCATACCGCAGAGCTGCTTAATCTGCTGGGTAGAACCACGGGCTCCTGAATCAAGCATCATATAGACAGGGTTGAATCCCTGCTGGTCTGCTGAAATCTGTTTCTCGACTATACCTGTAAGTTTATTATCGATAGAGGTCCAGAGGTCAATGACCTTGTTGTAACGCTCGTTATCGGTAATGAAACCCATACCATAGTTATTCTTGATCTCCTCTACCTGTCTGTAGCCCTCATTGATGAGGTCGTACTTTTCAGGCGGAACGAGCACATCACCCAAGTTGAACGAGAGACCTGCACGGAACGCACGGTCGTAACCGAGGTTCTTGATGTCATCAAGGAAGTGTGCAGTTCTGGAAACGCCTGTATTCTTGATGACCTCAGTAATGATCTTTCTCAATGCCTTCTTGCCGAGCACCTCATTTACATAAGGCACTTCCTCCGGCACGAACTGGTTGACGATGATACGTCCTGCAGTAGTTTCTACCATCTGGGTTCCTGCCTCAGGATTCATCTTATCCTTAGGAAGTCTCACGCTGACCTTCGCATGAAGCTCGATTGCACGCTCGTTGAGCGCAACAATAACTTCCTCAGGACCATAGAACTTGAGGCCCTGTCCCTTGGCATTCGGTCTGATCTTGGTGATATAGTAAAGACCGAGAACCATATCCTGTGAAGGCACGGTAATAGGTGTACCATTCGCAGGGTTAAGGATGTTCTGTGAGCCGAGCATGAGAAGCTGTGCCTCCATGACAGCGGCATTGCTGAGCGGAAGATGGACTGCCATCTGGTCACCGTCGAAGTCCGCATTGAACGCGGTACAAGCAAGCGGATGCAGCTGGATAGCCTTACCCTCGATCATTCTTGGCTGGAAAGCCTGGATACCGAGTCTGTGAAGTGTAGGCGCACGGTTAAGAAGTACCGGATGACCCTTCATCACATTCTCAAGGATATCCCAGATCACAGGGTCCTTCCTGTCGACAATCTTCTTGGCAGACTTGACGGTCTTCACAATACCCCTCTCGATCAGTTTCCTGATGATGAACGGTTTGTAAAGCTCTGCAGCCATGAATTTAGGAAGACCGCACTCATGCATCTGAAGCTCAGGTCCTACGACGATAACTGAACGTGCAGAGTAATCGACACGCTTACCGAGGAGGTTCTGACGGAAACGTCCCTGTTTTCCTTTCAAGCTGTCAGAAAGAGACTTGAGAGCCCTATTGGATTCGCTCTTGACTGCGCTGGACTTCTTGGAGTTGTCGAAGAGAGAGTCCACAGCTTCCTGGAGCATACGCTTCTCATTTCTGAGAATAACCTCAGGAGCCTTGATCTCGATAAGTCTCTTGAGACGGTTGTTTCTGATGATTACACGTCTATAGAGGTCATTGAGGTCTGATGTTGCGAAACGGCCGCCATCGAGCGGAACGAGAGGACGGAGATCCGGCGGGATTACAGGAATGACCTTCATGATCATCCACTCCGGACGGTTTACGCCCTTTGATTCCTCGAACCATTTGATGATGCTGAGCCTCTTGAGAACTTCAGCCTTTCTCTGCTGTGAAGTCTCTGTGGCCATCCTCTCACGAAGATCCTTTGCAAGCTCATCGATATCAATTTCCTTCAAGAGGTCATAGATACCCTCCGCACCCATCTTTGCAACGAACTTTTCAGGATCGTCATCCGCGAGAAGGTCATTCTCAGGAATCTTGTCGAGGATATCGAGATACTCGTCCTCTGAAAGGAGATCCAGTTTGCTCAGTCCGCTGTTACCAGGTCTGATGACTATATATTTCTCATAATAGATTACAGCCTCAAGCTTCTTGGCAGGAACACCGAGAACGGCCGAAATCTTGTTAGGAGCTGATTTGAAGTACCAGATATGCGCAACAGGAACAGTCAGGGCGATATGTCCCATCCTCTCCCTACGCACTTTCTTCTCAGTAACTTCCACGCCGCATCGGTCGCAGACGATTCCGCGATACCTGATTCTCTTGTACTTGCCGCAATAGCATTCGTAATCCTTGGTAGGACCGAATATCTTTTCGCAGAAGAGGCCATCGCGCTCTGGCTTGTAGGTCCTGTAGTTGACCGTCTCCGGTTTCAGGACCTCGCCATGCGATCTTTCGATGATATCTTCTGGAGAAGCAAGCGAAATGCTGATTCTCTGGAAGTTACTCCTTACTTTGTTATCTTTGTTATTGAAAGTAGGCATATTATATCAAATCAAATTGACTGTAATTAATCAAGTGTCACTTTAAGTCCCAGACCTCTGAGCTCATGGAGAAGCACATTGAGAGACTCAGGGATACCCGGTGTCGGCATCGGCTCGCCCTTGACGATAGCCTCGTAGGTCTTGGACCTTCCGGTAACGTCATCAGACTTGACTGTCAGGATTTCCTGAAGCGCGTTAGCTGCACCGAATGCCTCAAGTGCCCAAACCTCCATCTCTCCGAATCGCTGACCTCCGAACTGAGCTTTACCTCCGAGAGGCTGCTGAGTGATGAGAGAGTAAGGTCCGATAGATCTGGCGTGCATCTTGTCATCAACCATGTGACCGAGTTTGATCATATAGATGATACCGACAGTAGCGAACTGGTCGAACCAGTCCCCTGTACCACCATCTCTGAGGTGAGTGCTGCCATATCTCGGAAGTCCGGCCTTATCTGTGTAAGCACAGATTTCATCAAGGCTTGCACCGTCGAAAATAGGTGTGCTGAACTTGACTCCAAGTCTCTCGCCTGCCCATCCGAGAACGGTCTCGTAAATCTGACCGAGGTTCATTCGTGAAGGCACACCGAGAGGATTCAGGACAATGTCAACAGGAGTACCGTCCTCGAGGAACGGCATATCCTCTTCCCTTACGATCTTCGCTACGATACCCTTGTTACCGTGGCGGCCGGCCATCTTGTCACCGACAGTGATCTTTCTCTTCTTGGCGATATAAACCTTGGCGAGCTGCATTACGCCGTTGCCGAGTTCATCACCGACATTGACCTTATCTGAAGCACGCTTCTTGAGAGCCTCAGCCTCCTTGACTGCAAGACAGTAGTTGTTGATGAGTTCACGAACCATGTTGTTGATTCTGTCATCCTCAGTCCACCTGTTGGAATTGACATTGTTATAGTCGATGTCCCTCAGGATTTCTGCGGTAATGACCTGTCCCTTAGGGATTACGTCAACACCATAGAGGTCGCTTACGCCGACACTCTTCTTGCCTTCCACGAGAGCTACGAGTTTCTCGAAGAACTTTGTTCTGAGAGAAGTTGTCTTCTTGTTGAAGTCCTCTTCAATGATAGCAAGCTTGGCATTGAGTTCAGCCTTTGCGCCCTTGCGGTTTCCTTCCTTCGCAACCTTTGCGTACAAAGATGTCTTGATGATGGTACCGCTGAGTGACGGATTGGCCTTGAGGGAGGCATCCTTCACGTCTCCGGCCTTGTCACCGAAGATGGCACGGAGGAGTTTTTCCTCAGGTGACGGATCGCTCTCACCCTTAGGGGTAATCTTACCTACCATGATGTCGCCCGGCTCGATGTGTGCACCTACGCGCACGATACCGTTCTCATCAAGGTTTCTGGTAGCATCCTCGCTCACGTTAGGAATATCGGAAGTAAGTTCCTCCATTCCACGCTTGGTCTCACGGACCTCTGCGATATACTCGTCAACATGTACTGATGTAAGGATATCCCATCTTACCATCTTCTCGGAGAGCACGATAGCATCCTCATAGTTGTAACCCTTCCAAGGCATGAACGCTACCATAAGGTTTCGTCCGAGTGCAAGCTCACCGTTCTGGGTGGCGTAACCCTCAGTCATCACCTGTCCTGGAACAACTCTGTCTCCCTTTCTTACGATAGGCTTCAGACAGATGGTTGTGCTCTGGTTGGTTCTCCTGTAGATAGGGAGATGATATACGGTAACATCAGGAGAGAAGCTTACATACTTCTCGTCGTCAGTACGATCATATTTCACATGGATTTCATTGCCATCCACATATACGACCTCTCCTGACCTCTCTGCCATGACCTGAGTCCTCGAGTCGATGCAGACTCTCTCTTCAAGGCCGGTACCTACGATAGGTGACTGCGGCTTGAGAAGCGGAACGGCCTGACGCATCATGTTCGCACCCATCAATGCTCGGTGGGCATCATCATGCTCCAAGAACGGAATGAGGGATGCAGCGACAGACGCCATCTGGTTAGGAGCAACGTCCATGTAGTTTACCTCCTCTTTGGAGACCACAGGGAAGTCAGCCTCGAGACGGCACTGGATTCTGTCCTCCTCGATTGTTCCGTCATCGTCCATCTTGACATTGGCAAGAGAAACGAGCTGGTCTTCCTCCTCCTCTGCGCTCATGAACTTCCAGCCGGTATTGCTGAGATCAACTTTTCCGTTCTCTACCTTACGGTAAGGAGTCTCGATAAATCCGAGATCATCGATCTTCGCATAAACGCAAAGAGATGAGATAAGACCGATGTTCGGTCCCTCAGGAGACTCGATAGGGCAAAGACGTCCGTAATGCGTATAGTGTACGTCTCGAACCTCGAAACCTGCCCTGTCTCTTGAAAGACCTCCAGGACCGAGTGCTGAGAGACGACGTTTGTGTGTCACTTCTGCCAGAGGGTTAGTCTGGTCCATGAACTGTGAAAGCTGGCTGGTTCCGAAGAATGAATTGACAACTGAAGACAAAGTCTTCGAGGTGATGAGCTCACCTGGAGAGAACTGCTCGTTGTCACGGACATTCATCTTTTCACGGATGGTCCTTGCCATTCTTGAGAGACCTACACTGAACTGGTTTGCAAGCTGCTCACCTACTGTACGCACCCTACGGTTGCTCAAGTGGTCGATATCATCGACAGTCGCTTTCGAATTTATAAGTTGTATGAGATACTTGATGATCTCAGTGATATCTTCCTTTCTGAGGACTCTCAAATCCGGATCAGCATCGAGATTGAGCTTCTTGTTCAGACGATATCTACCTACGATACCGAGATCGTATCTCTTTTCAGAGAAGAACAACTTATCGATTACATCCCTCGCTGTAGTCTCATCAGGCGGTTCTGAATTCCTGAGCTGTTTGTAGATGTAATTGACGGCTTCTTTCTCCGTATTGGTCGGGTCTTTCTGCAGAGTGTTGTAAATGATTACATACTCCTTGTCAGTCTCCTCGTCTTTCTGAAGAAGGACAGTCTTTACCTCTGCATCAAGAAGTTCCTGGATAGTAGCGTCATCGATAACGTCGCCGCGTTCAACAACCGGTTCGACACGCTCGATAGGAATAACCTCTCCAGTATCTTCATCAACGAAATCCTCATTCCAGGTCTTAAGTACTTTCGCAGCCAATTTTCTGCCTTCGTTTGCCTTAAGGGTATCTGGTGTGGCTTCGATTTCCTCTGCAAGACCAAAGATGTTGATGATATCCTTGTCAGCGTCGAAACCGATAGCACGCAGGAGTGTTGTTACAGGAAGCTTCTTCTTACGGTCAATGTAAGCGTACATGACATTGTTGATGTCAGTAGCAAACTCAATCCACGAACCCTTGAATGGAATGATACGGGCAGAGTAAAGTTTTGTACCGTTCGCATGAAGTGTCTGGTCAAAGAAGACGCCAGGTGACCTGTGCAACTGTGAAACAATGATACGTTCAGAACCGTTGAAGACGAAAGTACCTGCAGGTGTCATGTAAGGAATGCTTCCGAGGAAAACATCCTGAACCTTGGTATCGAAGTCGACATGTTCCGGATCACTACATGAAAGGCGGAGTTTTGCCTTAAGAGGGACACAGTATGTCGTACCTCTCTCTAGACATTCTTCAATTGAGAACTGAGGTGGATCGATGAAATAATCGATAAATTCCAGCTTATAGTTATTCCTCGTGTCCTCAATCGGAAAAATTTCCTGGAAAACTTTATACAGACCTTCGTTCTTTCTATTTTCAGGAGTGGTGTCAAGCTGGAAGAAATCTCTGAATGATTTCAGCTGCACCTCGAGAAGATCCGGATAATCCAGGATTTTAGATGTGGCGAAATTTATTCGTTTATTTATAGTCTGATTTGACATATTCTGCCTTTGAAATGAGAAAAACTTAAATACGACAAAAAGGTTTAGAGCCTATAATCCGACTCTAAACCTGAATTCGTTCCCATCTAGGGGAGAAGCGAAGTTATTTAACCTCAACTTCTGCACCAGCCTCTTCAAGAGTAGATTTGATCTGCTCTGCTTCTGCCTTAGATACTTTCTCTTTCAAAGTTGCACCTGGAGCCTTGTCAACAAGTTCCTTTGCCTCCTTAAGACCAAGTCCGAGGAGATCCTTAACGGTCTTGATAACGTTAAGTTTAGCGTCACCAGCTGACTTGAGGATTACGTCGAACTCTGTCTGCTCTGCTGCTGCAGCCTCGCCACCAGCAACTGGAGCTGCTACTGCAACTGCTGCTGCAGCTGGCTCGATACCGTACTCTTCCTTGAGAACTTTAGCAAGTTCCTGAACATCTTTTACAGAAAGGTTAACCAACTCTTCTGCAAGTGCTTTTACATCTGCCATAATAAATTGTATTGTTAAAATTGTTAATAACTATTTCTCTTCTTTTTCTGAAAGGGTCTTTACGATGCCTGCAAGTTTGTCGCCAGCTGACTGAAGAGCTGAGATAACGTTCTTTGCAGGAGACTGGAGAAGACCGATGATATCGCCAAGGAGTTCCTCTTTAGACTTGATAGCAGCGAGTTCCTCGAGCTTGTCAGCGCCTACGAAGGCACATTCCTGAACGTAAGCACCCTTGAGTGCAGGTTTCTCAAAACCATCCTTCTGGAACTTCTTTATGAGCTTTGCAGGAGCATTTGCAACCTCTGTGTACATGATTGCAGTATTTCCTTCAAGCGTAGGAACAAGAAGATTCATCTCCTCATTGTTCAGTTCCTTGATAACGTGATGGAAGAGGGTATTCTTTACAACTGTAAGCTTGATGTTTGCCTCGAAGCAAGCGCGGCGGAGCTTAGTTGTCTGCTCAGCATTAAGACCGGAGATGTCGGTAATGTAGAAATTAGGAGTCTCCTTAATCTGTGCTGAGATAGATTCAATTATCTGGGCTTTTAATTCTTTTCTCATAACATTGAACTTTTATTATTCAGCACTGAATGACTTAATATCGAGTTTGATACCAGGGCTCATGGTAGTGCAGATAGCTGCACCCTTGAGATATGTTCCCTTAAGTGTCTGTGGCTTAAGCTTCATGATAGCTGACATCACAACCTTTGCGTTGTCATAAATCTGCTCTGGTGTGAATGAAGCCTTTCCGATAGCTGTGTGGATAATACCGGTCTTGTCAACCTTGAAGTCGATCTTACCAGCCTTAACCTCCTTGACAGCGTTGCCTACAGCCATTGTAACTGTACCGGTCTTAGGGTTCGGCATGAGTCCTCTAGGTCCGAGGATACGTCCGATGATACCGACCTTGGCCATCACTGAAGGAGTACAGATGATAACGTCAACATCTGTCCAGCCAGCTTTGATTTTCTCAATGTACTCGTCGAGTCCAACGTAGTCAGCACCGGCCTCTTTAGCCTCAGCCTCCTTGTCAGGAGTACAGAGAACGAGGACACGTGTTACCTTACCTGTTCCGTGAGGAAGTGAAACGACGCCACGGATCATCTGATTTGCCTTACGAGGGTCAACACCGAGATTTGCTATAAGCTCAACTGAAGAATCGAACTTTGTATAAGTGATTTCCTTGAGGATACCACACGCTTCAGAAAGCTCGTACTGCTTTGACGGATCATACTTTGCCAATGCAGCCTGCATGTTTTTAGAAAGTTTACTCATGTCGCATGTGATTTATTTAACGTCAGCAGGGAAAACACCTGTAACTTTGATACCCATACTTCTAGCTGTACCAGCTACCATCTTCATTGCTGCACCGAGTGTGAAAGCGTTCATATCTGCCATCTTGCCTTCTGCAATTGTGCGGACCTGATCCCAAGACACACTGGCAACTTTCTGCCTGTTAGGCTCACCAGAACCTTTCTGGATCTTTGCAGCTTCTTTAAGAGATACTGCTACCGGTGGCTGCTTTACAACGAAAGTGAAAGACTTGTCTGAGAAGACTGTAATGACAACTGGAAGCACTTTACCTGCAGAACCCTGAGTTGCTGCATTGAACTGCTTGCAGAAGTCCATAATGTTCAGTCCTTTAGAACCGAGAGCCGGTCCCACCGGAGGCGCAGGATTCGCAGCTCCACCTTTGATCTGGAGTTTAATGAATCCGGTTACTTCTTTTGCCATGATTTTATTCTTTAGTTACTTGATTAAAGTTGAGTTCGAGCAGAGTCTTTCTGCCGAAGATCATAACTATGACTTTGATTTTGCTTCTGTCGGCTGCAATCTCATCGACTGTACCATCGAAACCACTGAAAGGTCCGTCTGTAATCTTGACTGAATCGCCCACCTGATAATCGACTTCGGTAATTGCCTGTGTCTCGGTCTGCTCATCCTGCTGTCCAAGAAGACGCTTGACTTCGTCGGGCCTGAGAGCTACAGCTTCCATGTCGTTAGGATTCTTGCTGTCTTTCTTCTTTTCAGAGAGGAATCCGGCAAGTCCAGGTATGACGTGACTGCGGATAAGGTATTCAGAATCTTTGCCAAGTTCAGCCTCAATAAACACATATCCCGGGAAAAGAATCTTTTCAGTAGCAACTCTCTTTCCGTTCTTTATGGTATATTTACTTTCAAGGGGAACAAGAACCTGAGATATTTCTCTCTGAAGATCCGCGCTCCTCTCGATCTCTTTATCGAGGTACTCTTTGACTTTCTTCTCTTTGCTTCCTGCAGTCCTAAGGACGTACCATTTTTTATCGCCCATGGTAATGAATAAAAATTACAGTGTGTAGATTGCTGTCATCAGATACTGGAAAATGTAGTCAATGACAAAAAGCACAGCAGCAATGATGACAGTTGCGACCATGACAAGCAGAGCAGAGCTCTGAAGACTTGACCATGATGGCCACGCCACCTTCTGGGTGAGTTCTTTGTATGACTCTTTCAGATAGTTAATGAACTTTCTCATCTTTTCTTTTAATGGACACCACTTTTTGGAAGCTTGCGCAGTGTCTGTTAAACATTACCAAATCGTAACCTTTGATATTAGCAGGGGCAGAGAGATTCGAACTCCCATCAATGGTTTTGGAGACCACTATACTAGCCCTTATACTATGCCCCTGTATTATGGTGCCGGAACAAAACCGGCACCTATTTCAATTTCAATAGAAATTAGTCAATGATCTTAGTAACCTGACCAGCTCCTACTGTACGGCCACCCTCACGGATTGCGAAACGAAGACCTTCGTTAAGAGCAACTGGAGTGATGAGCTTAACTGTAATCTCAACGTTATCGCCTGGCATAACCATCTCAGTTCCCTCTGGAAGAGTGATCTCACCGGTAACATCAAGTGTACGGATGAAGAACTGTGGACGATAGTGGTTGTGGAATGGAGTGTGACGACCACCTTCCTCTTTCTTGAGGACGTAGATCTGAGCCTTGAAGTCAGTGTGCGGAGTGATTGAACCTGGCTTAGCAACAACCTCACCTCTCTTGACATCCTTCTTGTCGATACCACGGAGAAGAAGACCAACGTTGTCTCCAGCCTCACCCTGATCAAGAAGCTTACGGAACATCTCGACACCTGTTACAGTTGTAGATCTAGGAGCGTCACCGAAACCAACGAGCTCAACTGCATCGTTAACGTGGATAGTACCAGTCTCAATACGACCTGTAACTACAGTACCACGACCTGTGATAGAGAAGATATCCTCGATAGGCATAAGGAATGGTTTCTCGTTCTCACGAACTGGGATAGGAATGTATGAATCAACAGCATCCATAAGTTCCATTACTTTGTCAACCCACTGAGGCTCTCCGTTAAGAGCACCGAGTGCAGAACCGCGGATGATAGGGCAATCCTCATCGAATCCGTAGAATTTGAGAAGGTCTCTGATTTCCATCTCAACGAGGTCGAGCATCTCAGGATCGTCAACAAGGTCAACCTTGTTCATGAATACAACAATCTTAGGAACGTTCACCTGACGAGCGAGAAGGATGTGCTCACGTGTCTGAGGCATAGGACCGTCAGTAGAAGCAACTACGAGAATTGCACCATCCATCTGAGCGGCACCAGTAACCATGTTCTTTACATAGTCAGCGTGGCCTGGACAGTCAACGTGTGCATAGTGACGATTTGCAGTCTCGTACTCAATGTGTGAAGAGTTAATGGTAATACCACGCTCTTTCTCCTCTGGAGCATTATCGATCTGATCGAAAGATCTAGCCTCTTCAGCTTTGGTGAAACCCTTGTCGGTGAGCACCTTACTGATGGCAGCTGTCAAGGTAGTCTTACCGTGGTCAACATGGCCAATAGTACCGATGTTGACATGCGGCTTGGTTCTTACGAATGTTTCTTTTGCCATAATATTATGTTTTTAATATGTTATTGTCGTGTATAAACAACTATAGAGCCGGTGATGGGAATTGAACTCATGACCTCATCCTTACCAAGGATGCGCTCTACCCCTGAGCTACACCGGCGACACTTATTAAAATGTGGAGCGGAAAACGAGGTTCGAACTCGCGACCCTCAGCTTGGAAGGCTGATGCTCTACCAACTGAGCTACTTCCGCAAGTGAGTGGGAGAAGATGGATTCGAACCACCGAAGACATAAGTCAGCAGATTTACAGTCTGCCCCATTTGGCCACTCTGGTATTCTCCCAATATTTCATCGGAAAGGCCTTTCCGAAACTTGAGCCGATAGAGGGATTTGAACCCACGACCCCGAGATTACAAATCACGTGCTCTGGCCAACTGAGCTATATCGGCAATGTTGTGAGCCTTACTTTTTGTAAGGGATTGCAAAGATAGGCAGAAAATCTGAATCTGCAAACATTTTCGGAAAAAAGTTACAATTTTTCTAACATTTCCATGCATTTCGCGGCAATACCCTCTGCATCAAGCCCACATTCAGCCCTCTGGGAGGTCTGTTTGTCCTGTCCTATGAATTCGTCAGGTATTCCCAAGCCCTCAATCCGGATGAGATGCCCCTTCTCGGCCATATATTCGGTAACGGCTCCGAAAAGCCCTCCCTTGATACAGCCTTCTTCGACCGTGAGCACCTTTCCGCACTTGGCAGCCCTCTCCAGTATGTCTTCATCTATAGGCTTGATATACCTTATATCATATACGGCAACATTGATACCCGTCCTTTCATTGACAATGGCGGCAGCTTCTACGGCTCTGCATGCCTCCGGTCCGGCAGCGATAATCGCGAGGCGGTCACCTTCGAGCAGACACTCCCCTTTTCCCGGCATAAGCTCACTGAATTCCGCATTCCGCCAGTCGGTGCCTTCGCCGCATCCGCGCGGGTACCTTATTATAAAAGGACCGCCATCGTATTTCAATGCGGTGAACATCAGCGATTTCAGTTCGGTTTCATTTCTCGGTGCGGAAACGACGCAGCCAGGAATCGACCTGTATGCGGCCATGTCATAGCATCCGTGATGGGTCGCGCCATCCTCTCCTACCAGTCCGGCCCTGTCGAAGCAGAGCACCACCGGGAGATTCTGCAACGCCACATCATGGACTATCTCATCGTAGGCGCGCTGTGAGAATGACGAATATATATTGCAGAAAGGACGCATCCCGCCGGCAGCAAGGCCAGCCGAGAACGTGACCGCATGTTCTTCTTCGATACCGACATCGAAAAAGCGTTCCGGCATCTCGTTGGCCAGGATATTCATGCCGCACCCCGTGGACATCGCAGGCGTGATTCCCACCACCCTGTCATCCATCTTGGCAAGTTCCAGAAGGACCTGACCGAACACATCCTGATATCTGTCAGCAGGACGCTTGCCCGGCAGCCTCTCGCCGGTTTCAGGAACAAACCGGCCCGGAGCATGCCACACCGTAGGATTTGCCTCCGCAGGCGCATAGCCCTTGCCCTTTTTTGTTATCGTATGGAGAATCCTCGGGCCTTTAAGATCCTTGAGACGGGTCAATGCTGTCAGGACGGCATTGATGTCATTCCCGTCGATAGGACCGAAATATCTGAATCCCAGCGACTCGAAAAGCGACCCGCCGAAATCATCTACCAGTGAGGACTTGGTCGAACGGACCAGGTTCTGCATCTTTTCACGCAGACGGCCTTCGCCCATCTTCTCCCAAATCTTGTTCTTTATCCTATTATAGGTGGGATCAGTAGTTATCTTGAGCAGATAATCGTGGAGACCGCCGGTATTCTTGTCAATGGAGCAATTGTTGTCATTGAGAATGATAAGGATGTCGCTCCTGCTTGCACCGGCATTGTTCAGTCCCTCCAATGCGAGACCGCCGGTCAAGGCACCGTCACCGATGACGGCGATTACTTTTTCGTCAATGCCTCTGAGCTTTGCCGCATACGACATTCCCAGCGCAGCCGATATGGAAGTAGATGAATGACCTACGCCGAATGCGTCATATTCACTCTCATCCCTTCTCGGAAATCCGCTGAGACCACCCTTCATCCTGTTATTCTTGAATGCTTCGCGACGACCGGTAAGAATCTTATGTGCATAGGCCTGATGTCCCACGTCATAAACGATCTTGTCGTGCGGAGTATCGAAAACATAATGAAGCCCCACAATCAGTTCGACTGCACCGAGGCTTGAACCGAGATGTCCCGGATTGGTCGAACAACACTTGATTATATAATCCCTGACCTCGGAACACAACTGAACGAGCCTGGTCCTGTCGAGTTTTCGCAAGTCAGCCGGACTATTTATATTTTCTAGCATATGCAAATTCACGAATTTGTCACAAGGTACGAACATTTTCCGAGAGAATAAAACCATTTTCATTTTGTATTTTATGATTTATTCAATACCTTGCAAGGGCTTATTTGGGCTGAAGTGCCAGTTCGGGGCGCAGTAAGCCAATGGGCCAGATGCATCTGAAGATGGTGCAGACGTGATTGAAATCAAAAAACCAAAATATGACTAAAGTACAAAAACTAATGAATGACAGCGCAGTAGCCCGCTGGTCAGTGCTGGTGCTCATCGCACTCATGATGTTCTTCGGCTACATGTTCGTGGATGTCATGTCCCCTCTCAAATCACTCGTTGAAGAGAAGCTCAAATGGGACAGCACCGTATTCGGAACATACGCAGCTTCAGAGTTTTTCCTGAATGTATTCTGCTTCTTCCTGATTTTCGCGGGAATCATCCTTGACAAGATGGGTGTCCGTTTCACAGGACTTCTTTCAGCATCCCTGATGGTAGGCGGCGCGGTCATCAAATATATAGGTATCAGCGACTGGTTCCAGGCAACTGCGCTCTGCAGCTGGCTTGACAGCTGGTGGGTAGCCCTCCCTGGCAGCGCCAAAATGGCATGTCTCGGTTTCATGATCTTCGGTTGCGGTTGCGAAATGGCCGGTACCACTGTATCCAAGGCTATCGCCAAGTGGTTCAAAGGCAAGGAAATGGCATTGGCAATGGGTCTTGAGATGGCAATCGCACGTCTCGGCGTGTTCGCAGTAATGTGGATTTCTCCTATGATCGCTTCCAAGTTCGACGGTTCAGTTGTCGCTCCTGTAGGATTCTGCACAGCACTTCTCGTAATCGGACTCCTCTTCTTCCTCATCTTCACATTCATGGACAGGAAGTTCGACAGCCAGCTTATCGAAGCAGGTCTTATGACGGCAGAGAAGTCTCCGGAAGACGAATTCCACCTCAGCGACCTCGGCAAAATCTTCAGCAGCAAGATGTTCTGGATTGTCGCTCTTCTCTGCGTCCTCTACTACAGCGCAATCTTCCCATTCCAGAGATATGCTCCTAACTACCTCGAGATAACTCTCGGCGTAACCGCTGAAACAGCTTCACGCCTGTTCAGCTGCTTCCCGATCCTTGCAATGGTGCTCACTCCGTTCCTCGGAGCCTTCCTCGATTTCAAAGGAAAGGGTGCATCAATGCTTATGGCCGGTGCCATCATCATGATCGTATGCCACCTCAGCTTTGCATTCCTGCTGCCTGCATTCCCTAGCAAGGCATTGGCACTCGTACTTATCGTTACACTCGGAGTATCATTCTCCCTCGTACCTGCAGCCCTCTGGCCTTCAGTACCGAAAATCATTGACGAAAAAATCCTCGGATCAGCATACTGCCTCATTTTCTGGGTACAGAACATCGGTCTCTGTCTCGTTCCGCTTCTTATCGGCGCAACACTCCAGGGCACAGGCGGATACATGGTTCCGATGATTATCTTCTCTTCTTTCGGCGTTATGGCATTCCTTCTCTCATTCCTGCTGAAGATTGAAGACAAGAAGAAAGGCTACGGACTTGAACTTCCTAATGTTAAGGAAAAATAAGAAGTTCAATGATATCTGACAATAAAGGAATCCGGAACATCTCACGCTGGCTGGCATTGGCCTGTCTGGTAGTGCCGATGTTCGGTTCCTACTTCTTTGATGACATGTTCTCATCCCTGTCCCAGCTTTTCCGCAACCCGGAACTGCTGGAACTCGGATGGGATTCTGCTGATTATGGCGTATATGCCGGAGGATATTCGTTCCTCTGCGTATGGGGCGGACTGATAGTCTGCGGAATGCTGCTGGACAAATGGGGCGTCCGCGTCACAGGTTCCATCTTCGTGGGGCTCATGGCTGCAGGTGCCGCAATTGTAACATTGGCAATAACCTCCGGAATGACTCCGGAATCCTCTCTTGCATTGGCCTATGCCGGCTGCATGATTTTCGGTCTCGGAAGCGAGATCGCCGGGGTGGCTGTGACAAGGTCGATCGCAAAATGGTTCAAGGGGCACAATATGGCATTGGCAATGGGCCTCCAGCTAGCGATTGCGCGTCTGGGTACGGCTCTTGCGCTTATCCTGTCGCCGATTCTCGTGTCAGCGAAACCGGCAGGATGCTCCTACACACTCATGGAGACTGCCCGCCCTGCATTCGCCGGGCTCATACTCCTTCTTGCCGGAACCGTGCTTTGGGGAATTTTCGTCGCAATGGACGCAAGGTTCGATTCAATGACAGGCTCCACGGACAAGAAAGAGACTGCCGAAGAGGACAAATTCAAGTTCTCCGACATATTCAAAGTATTGGGTAACAAGTACTTCATCCTGTCTGCCCTGCTCTGCGTATTCTTCTACTGCAGTATCATCTCGTTCAAGAAATTCGCGACATCCATTCTGATTCCGAGATTCGACATTCCTGTGGAAAGCGCAAGTCTGATGGTGTCAATGATACCTTTCTTCACTGTGATCTTCGCGCCGCTATTCGGATTTCTCGTGGACAAGTCCGGTAAAGGGACAAGATGGATGATAGTAGGTTCCATCCTGGTATTGGCGGCACATCTGATGATTGCATTCGCACCTCAGGGAGCATCCGCGTTCGGTTACACTGCTATCGCCATGCTGGGTATCGGTTATTCTCTAGTACCGGCGGCACTCTGGCCTACAGTATCCAGAATTGTCCCGGAAAAGAACCTCGGTACTGCATATTCACTGATGTATTGGATCCAGAATATGGGCATGCTGCTGGTTCCTGTGGCTGTCGGCTTCGTCTTCAGGAATGAGGTGACAATGCCGGGAAACGCATTGCAGGAGCAGAGTGCCGCGCTTCATGCCGAGTTCATATTCATCTCGCTCAGCGTGCTCGCAATCGCGGTATCCGTAATATTCGCAAAACTTTTCAAGAACGAACCTGACGCCTAACAATTCTACAGACCCCATAACACAATGAAAATCAAAACATTCAACAGGATGCTTCTGGCATTGTCCTGCGCGGCAGCCATTGCCGGCGGCTGCGACAAGAGCTCTGAAACTGAGCAAAAAGCGCCAAGCATCACGATTTCCGAGATTTCGGCAGGTGCCGAGTCGGTAACCTTTACAGTTTCAGCAGAAAATGCTGATAATGCCGCGTATCTGCTGATTCCAGCGAGCGGAAACACCCCTGATGCGAACAGCGTACTCTCCACCGGAACCAAAGTCAATCCTGCCGCAACAGGTTCATATACCGCAGAAGGACTGACTCCAGATACTGACTACATCATATATGTGGCAGCCAAGAACAAAACAAGGACAGCACTGGAATTCGCTCAGGTCCAGACAGATTCGAAATATGACGGGTCGTTTGTCGCAAAGAAGGTACTGGCCATGTACTACGGAAACAGGGACACGAGAAACAAGGAAAGGTACAACTATTATCTGGTTCTTTCGGATGTCGGTTTCGACTCCGACATGTATCCTAATCCGAACGGCGAATACTTCTTCCGCATTGACTTTTACTATGAGAGGGCTGAGGACCCTGACAATGCGGTGATTCCGGACGGAACTTACGGCTTCGACGGATTGAACGACGAGCCGGAGTCAGGTCTGCTAGGCAACAGGAGCGGATTCTTCAGGACTGACGACATGAGTTTCCACAAGGACAAGCACGACTTCGAGAATGCTACGTTCACTGTAACGACTACGGAGAAAGGCAAGAGATACCATCTCAAAGCCCTGTTGAACGACGGAAAAATGTATGAAATCACTTACGAAGGTGATATCAAGTTCGACAACCAGTCCGGAGAATCCACCGGAGGAAAGAAAGACCAGCTGCCGCCGCTTGAGAGCGATATCAATGCTATATTCACAATCGGTGAGGGCTCCATTATCGCACAGCAGGACGACCTGAGCCAGGTAAGTCTTGCCTTCTCAGACATGTCGATTGAGGACGGGCAGCTTACGCCTCCAGGCAATCTGCTGAACATCAATATCATAACAGTTCTCCAGGATGGAAAGATCCCTGAAAGGACATTCTCCATCCAGGCAGATGAATCCGAGAAGAATTTCATTATTCCGGGACAGGAGGAATATGAGGCCGGCACCTACTACCCTGTATTCTCTTATGTGCAGAACTATGTGACTTCCAACTCCAGCACGACCGGATATGTCAATGGCGGTTCCGTTACAATAAAGAAGAGCGCCAATGGTTATTCTTTCGACATTGACCTTACCACAAAAGACGGTCACAAGGTCACCGGCAAATACGACGGGGAGTTCCCGCTCTACGGCCCTGGCAATTCGACATTGACAGAAGACTATGAGATTCAGTTCCCGTCAGATACGAAGGCGACAGCCGTTTATTACGGAGACTACTATTCTACAAGTACCGGAAACTGGATGCTCGTCCTGATGCCTGAATCGGAGAAAGGTGACGCATTCTACATGGAATGCTTCCAGAAGGACCTCGATTTCAGCAAAGGCTTCGCATACGGGACCTACACCCCTGAGACCACCGGAAAGGACATGACTTTCCTGCCGGGTGAGATCAATGACAATGGACAACTTGCCTACACTTATTATGCTTACGTCGATGGCAACAACATCTACAATTACGCTCCTATAACAGGAGGAAGCGTGAGCGTAAGCCAGGAAGGGGAAACGACGACCATCGCCATCGAAGGCATTGACGACAGCGGTCACAAAGTCAGCGGAAAGTGGTCAGGATCATTGAACTCCATTGACAATTCTTCTGCGACGACAACTCAGGCCGGCAGAAGGGCCACCGCAACCGTAGTAAAATGCAACAAGTTATTTTTCAACAAATAGTTAACGTCTTAAAACACAAACTTATGAGACACTCAATTTTTTATGCATCTGCAGCCCTGCTCGCATTGGCAGCCTGCAAGAAGGATGAGCTGAAACTCGAGACACTGGTTCTCGAACCAGCTACGGCTGAGGTAATTACTGATGAGGTTCTGCCTGAGCTCAAACTCACTGCTACACCTGAAGGAATTCTGGAGGGTAAAACTATTACTTGGACATCTGACAAGCCTGAAATCGTCGCAATATCCGAAGATGGAGCACTCTCGCTCAAGGTAACTGATCTGGAAGAGCCTCAGACCGTAGTAATCACTGCTGCAGTAGAGGACAAGACCGCCACATGCACATTGACAGTCAAGGGTCTGATTGCAAGATACGAAATCATCGACATGACTTCAGAGCTCGGCTTCAAGATTCTGGACCGCAACGTCGGAGCAAAAACAGCTGATGAGGTCGGCAACTTCTACCAGTGGGGCAAAAACACCCCTGTAGCCGCCAACAATGACACAGACGTAAACAGCAGCTATGATGCAGAGTGGAGCGCTTCAAGCACAGGTTTCGCTGACTGGTCAAAGCCTGAAAACACCCCATGTCCTAAAGGATGGGGACTTCCTACCGAGGATCAGATGAAGGCCATTGATGACAAGACCTACCTCCCTTATTGGGGTGCAACTGATGAGGAGATTGCGGCAGTCAAAGCACTTCTCGACAAGATGCACCTTGTGAACACAGGTTCATTCGACAAGAGGAACACGACAGGCAAGACTCCTGACACTTACGTGAACTTCTGGAGCGCCGTATCAGGTGACAACGGCAACCACTGGATGTTCCAGTACAACAACTCTGACGGAGGAATGGTTTACATCGTAAAGACCGGAACTCCTGACCTCGCAATCCCTGTAAGGTGCGTGAAGAAATAAAAACCGGGAACTGACACCTGCTGCCGACATTGTCAATGCAGGTACACAAATATTCCGCGCGGCTACATTCTCATCGGATGCAACCGCGCGGAATATTTATATGATAACCACTTACGGAAGTTGGAATCCTGTGATTCTCATTACGCGCTCAGGGTTTTCAGGGATACCTGTTATCGGCGTGCGCCTGTCAAGGGCACGGATTGCGGCCATCTCCTCCAGGGAAAGCTCAAAATCGAAAATATCGGCATTGGCCTGAATCCTCTCGCGATGGACACTCTTCGGGATCACGATGACACCGCACTGAACCTGATAGCGGAGGGCTACCTGACGGACCGATTTGCCATGTTTTTCTGCAATGGCGACAAGTGACGGTTCATCGAAAACTTCATTCATACGGCCCTGGCTGAAAGGCATATAGCCCTCATGCTGGATACCAAGACGGACCATCCATTCATGCTCCTCAAGACGCTGCGCCGTCAGATTCGTCTCAATCTGATTCACCGCGGGAACGACTTCGTTGTAACGGACAAGGTCAATAAGCCTGTCGGTATTGAAGTTCGAAACGCCGATGGCCCTGATAAGCCCCTCGCGGTACATCTTCTCCAGTTCCCGCCACGCGGCATAGACATTTCCGTAAGGCCAATGCAGGAGGACAAGGTCAATGTAATCCGTGCGGAGTTTGATCAATGAATCATCGACCGCCTTCCGGGCATCATCGAATTCGTCACACCAAACCTTCGTCGTAAGGAAGATGTCGTGCCTGTCAATGCCGGAAGAGGCCACAGCTTCACCGACAAATTCTTCATTCTTGTACATTCTTGCCGTGTCTATCATCCTGTAGCCAAGTTCAAGAGCAGAAGTAACGCTGTCAATGCACTCTGACGAGTCAGTTGACTTGAATGTGCCCAAGCCGAGCATCGGCATTGACACTCCATTGTTCAATTTTACGCTGTCCATTCATCAAGTACTTTAATGTTCAAAATTTCGCATTTGGTTAAAACCTTTTAGCAATATTATAAAAAAGTCGGTTTTTATTAGCCAAAATGAGTCTAAAAGGTTACAAATATAACATTTTCACTGATTTTTTTCAGAAATCGACCAATGTATATCAAGAATAATTTTTATATTTGGGATCGCTGACGGAGTCCTGCAGAATACCGAACAAAATTTGTGCAAGATTCCTGCAACATTGACGTTTCTAAAATAAAACTAAAGTTAATTTCAATGAAAAGGATTTTTTCTTTCCTTCTTGCGGCCGCTCTTTTCGTGACGGCATGCGACAAAAAAAATGGCGGAACAGATACTCCACCAGAGCCGGTAAACTCAGACTTCACCATCGAGCAGACTGCTTTGACACAGGGGTCGCTTGATGTGAAGATTACACCGAAGGACAATGAGGGTACTTATTACTTCAGTGTGATCTCCAAGAAAGAATGGCAGGCAAAATATCAGTCTGACACAGAAGTTCTTACTGCAGCCTACAAAACCTGGTTCGAGAATCTTGCCGCAAGTGCGGGAGTCTCCACAGAGGAACTTCTGAAGAATGCCCTCCTCAAGGGAATGCAGACTTATCAGTTCCGTCAGCTTGTTCCTGAGACAGAATACGTATTCTTCGTATATGGTGTCGATTATACAGGAACGGCTACAACCCCTGTTAAAGTCCAGGAATTCGCTACTCCTAAGGTGACATTGAACCCGAACGCTACATTCACCATCACTCCTACCGAGATTGGTTCTACCTACTTCAAGGTCAACATCTCATGCAGCGACCCTAGCGTCTTCTTCTACTATGACGTCCTCCTGCCTGACGTTTATGAGACATATTGCGACAGCAAGCCGGAGAATATTCCTAGCTACATGGCAACATACCTCTCTTCATTGAAGAGCGAGAACAACACCTACAGCAAGATGTCTATGGCAGAGTTCATCAGTGCCATTACAGTGGAGGGCGAGGCTGAATACGATACAGCACTCAGCGAAGCTGCCAACTCACTGGTTCCGGAGATGGAATATCCTGTATTCGCAATCGGTATTGCCAATGACGGAACATTCACTACCAATGCTACCGTACAGATGGTAAAGACAGCTGAAACTCCTGCCAACGACTGGGAACTCAGAGACGAGAAAGTAACTGACATTCAGTATAATGCGACTATCTATCCTAAGTGGGATGAGGCTTATGCAGTAATCCTTGAGCGCAAGATGTACTTCGAGGGCGCAAGTGACGCGGAAATGGTCAATGACCTTCTCGCAGCAAGAGGCGGCTCATTCCTGAATGACCTCTGCATCACCCGTGCAAAAGTCGAGTTCAAGAACCTCATTCCTAATGAGGACTACTACCTCTTCCTTATCGCCTGCACACCTGACGGAGCTCCTAAGACAGGCGAAAAGCTGAATGTCAAGAAAGTGGACGTGAAGACACAAGCCGCAAAACCTACCGGTGCGGTCTATACTCTGAACGTTTACAATGTAACCAAGACAACCGCAAAGATTTCCGTTTCTGTAAATACTGAAGGTGAAGGTCAGACATTCCTTACAAACTTTATCACCAAGGCGGATCTCGAAAGCCGTGCTGCTTCATCCAGCGAAAGCGAAGCTCTCAAGAAGCACATGGATGAGCTCATCGACTCAAGCCTCGAATCATGGAATGCAGGACACCCTAACTCCAAGATGGACAGGAAAGAATTCCTTTCAAGACTTCTTCCTGGTGAATCTCAGACAGGTGCAAGTTCCGCCGCAGAAATTTCAGGTCTTAAAGAAGGCACGGATTACTATGCTTATGCAATCGGTATCAAGGCTGATGGAACTTATACGACAGAGCCTTTCAAGAAAGAATTCAAGACTATAGAAGCAAAGCAGAGTAAGGTAAGCGTCTCTATGAAAATGGTTGCCAGAAATATGGATGAATTCGGAGGAAGTTATGTAGGGCAAACACAATATAATATTTCAGCAGATGCCATGCCATATGCATCAGCTGGAAAGATTTATACAAAAGCCTTTACCGGCACAGACGAGTGGGCTGGAAAGAGTTCAGAGGAACTGGTAACATTGCTCCTGAAAGAAACGCCTACACTGCCGGCAAAAGATGCATATGGTTATTTAGTATGCCAGCATATTGAGTCATTTAATGGTGCACGTGGTGAAAGGTTCTACTACTATGCTATCGCATATGATTCAGATGAAATACCTTCAGACATTGTCAAAGCAAGTCACTTGTCTAAAGCAGAAGGTGGAACAAGTGGTATGTGGAAAGACGTCACTATCGAGAAGACTGAAACTATAGAAGTTGCACGATAATGAAAAGATTCAGCAAATTTATGACATTGACACTTGCAGCAGTTGCCCTTCTGGGCGGCTGCGGCAAGGGCAATGATCCTGATGATCCGACAAAACCGGAGCCGGAAACTCCTACCGTAAAGACTTATGCTGTAGGTGACTATTACGAGAAAGGCTTTGTAAAGGGGATCGTGGTCAGCACAGACGAGAAAGGCGAGCACGGGCTCATCGTATCCCTCAAAGAGTTTGAAGGCGCATGGGCTCTCAGAAATGAGAACGTGATGAACGGACAGCCCGGAACAGGCGCTTACAATACCGGTCTCGTACAGAAACTCGATGACTGGAAGAACTACTACCCTGCATTTGAAAGGGCAACTTCATTGAACGTGGGAGCACTTAAGGACTGGTTCCTGCCGTCTATGAACGAACTTGCCCACTTGTATAAGGCCTACACGGGTCATGAGACCAATGACGTGGATCAGGGCACAGGTTCCACACAATCCGTAAAATCCGCCAATGCGAGCGAGGATGAGATGAAAGCAAAATTCAACAAAATCCTCACGGACAACAAGGGAACGGCCCTCAGTGACGGCATTTACTGGTCATCCAATGAAAGTGGTCCAAGCATCGCCTACGCATTCAATATGGGCAGCGGCAGCACCATTACAGTTCCGAATGACCTTGAAAAGAAGAACAAATACAGAGTCAGGCCAATGGCTTCATTCTAGAGTTCCAAATTTTAGATTTAAGAAATGAAAAAAATAATGTTGATGCTGGCAGCAGGTATGCTGGCATTGATTTCTTGCGACAAAGATAACGGAAGCACACAGAAACCGACTGAACCGACTGAACTTGACGCTCCTGTAGTAACAGTCACAGAAGGTACAGGTTCATTGACAGCCAACTGGGCTCCTGTAAAAGGTGCTAACGGCTACAGATGCGAGATTACATACGTGTCAGGCGGCAGGACTATGGATGTCCTCAAGACAGACATCGAGGAAACCACCATCACTGTGGACGCATTGAAGCCGAAGACAACTTATACGGTCAGAATCGCTGCCACAAGGAATGGCAAGGCTTCTCCAAACTGGTTCAGCGAGGAAAAGAAAATCGGCGAGTTCAATGTCACTTTCGACATCACTCCTTACGAGGTTTACAACTCTTCAACAGGTCATATCGACTATCTCGCCAAGGTAAAACCGTCCAATGATGATATATATTACTGGACAGGCGCCGTAACATACGCCAAGAGGCTTGATGCGAAACTCTGGATCGAAAGCGAAATCAGCGACGCAGTCAAAGCAGGTGCGACATGGGATGACCTTGTAGCCGACGGATATATTGCAAAGGGCAAGGCGGAGAGCGTATTCGCATTTACCGGTGAAAACTTCTTCATGTTCTCGGCTGCGATACTCGCACACTTGGGAAACGACATCATCGTAGTATCGGCACCTACTCTCAGTTATCCTTTCCACGCAGAGAACTTCGAGAACAAGATCAGCCATCCAAGCAATTACAAAGACTACATAGGCGACTGGGTAGTAATGCCTTACGATGTTACAGTCTATAAGAACGGCCAGTGGGGAACGGAAGATGCCAAGACTTTCGAGGTAAAGATTTCCGAAAAAGAAAACGGCAAGTCATTTAACCTGACAGGATGGGGTGGTTCATCAAACAAGTTCGCAAACAGTCCTATAGTCCTCGACTTTGCAGCAGCAACTTCCGACAAATACGAACATTTCAACATTTCATTCCCTCAGGACATCACTACCGAAGGAGGAGTACAGTGGGCATACACGACATGGTTCTCTCTGACACAGACAGATGAAGAAGGAAATGAGAAGGTAACTGCCTACGATCCTTACGATTACGACTACGACAAGATGGCTACAGAACAGGTATCGCCTCAGACAAACGGCTGGAAACAGGGCTTCAGAGGCTACGTTGCCAATGCCAACAAGACTGTGATAAAGATTCTCCCGAACACTTTCAAGTATGAGGGTCTGACAGCCTATATGCAGAGCATCTGGGTATGCGGAATGAAGGACGGAAAATACGCCAACTCTCTTAACAATGACAAGGGCGGCCAGCCTAACGGTGTATATTACCTTGTCCGCAAGGATGTTGCGGAAGGCATGGAACTCCCCGCTCCGGATGTTACAAGCCAGATTATCTCAAGTGTAAACACTTACAACTGCGGAAGGTCTGAAATCAAACGTGTAAGATAACATTCCTTCAGATACTGAATAAGAAAACAGAGTTGCCGACAAAGCAACTCTGTTTTCTTATTATCATTAACCAACACACGCCACGGACAATCTGCCGTGGCGCTTATTAAAAATCTTATCCGCAGTAGAAATACTTGTCCACAAGTTCTTTCACCTTAGCTGCATCCTTTACTGCATCAGCAAGCATTCCCTTGTCATTGAATGACTTGAGAGCACGCTCGATACCGTCGATCATTCTTGGAGTGAAGACATTATTTCTTTCGAAGATCTCTCTTGACTCCTCGAGACAATCTGCTGCCTCAGCGCAACTTCCAGGAAGTTCAGCAAAGTCCTTGGAACCCTTCGTATGGATATTCAAGCCGGCATAAGTACGTGCCACGAGATCAAGTGCCTCTTTCTCCGGCATCTCAAGACCGATACGGCAAGCTACGCACAATCCTGCCATAAGCTGGTAAATGTCCGCCGAGCTGTCTGGAGAACGCATCTCGAAGGTCTGCTTGTCAGAAGCGTCAGAAACGACATACTCCTCAGAAGACTTATAGGTCTCTTCCATAGGATTTGCCACTGCACACATGTCAATGCCTGTCGCCCATCCGAGAGGAACGCGCACGAGAGCCGAACGGTTGCAGTCACCCCAACAGATATTGGTAGGAGCCTCCTGATGAGGGACGAGACGGAAGAATGAGGTAGGATTCTTGTTTCCGAACGCCGTAATTGCAGGTGCCAATGTCATAAGACCTGCAATAGCCCTTTTGGCTATATCTGAAAGTTTACCGTTCTCGGTCATGCAGCTGTGGCCGTCTTTCATGATACGCATATGTACGTGCATACCTGAACCAGCCTCACCTACGATAATCTTAGGAGCGAAGGTAACATCGAGACCATACTGCCATCCCAATGTTCTGATAACCCATTTTGCAAGAAGCAGCTGGTCAGCTGCAGTCTCGATAGGGCAAGGAAGGAATTCAACCTCATTCTGCTCATAAGTCTTGCCGTCACGTGAGAAGTTGCCCACCTCGCTGTGACCGTATTTGATGAGACCGCCTGTCTGGGCAATCATAGACATGCACTCTGTCCTGAAAGCATTGAGTTTAGCAAATGGTGATGACTCATGATATCCCTTCTGGTCTGTTCCAGGGAAAAGCTGTTCCTCTTCAGTGATGACATAATACTCGAGCTCGCCCATGGCGTCAAAAGTCATTCCGGTAGATTCGCGGAATGCATTGGAAGCCTTGACGATAGTCTGGTATGGATCGCACTCGAACGGACGGCCATCCTTGTCGAAGAATGAGCAGAGCATACCGAGTGTAGGAATTTCTGAGAACGGATCTACAAAAGCCGTCCTGAATCTAGGAATCACATAGAGGTCACTGCTTCCGGCCTCAACGAATGAAGGGAAAAGGCTTGAACCGTCAACTCTCTCGCCCTGGCTCAGAATAGTTTCGAGATACTCAAGGCTGTTAATCATGAAGTTCAATGTCTTTACTCTGCCATCCTCGGCAGGATACATGAAGTTCACCATCTTGATTCCGTAAGAACGGACGAAGTTAATAATATCAGCTTTTGTGAAGGTCGCTGGAGACTTCTGAAGGAAAGCCGCAACAATGTTCGGAGACATTTCCAGTTTTTTGTCAGTCATATCTTTAGTTTGTGTTATTTGTGGTTCGCTAATGGTTTGTTCTTTTAAATTTGAATCCACGCGATAGCATTAATAATTATTTGTAGCAAAACTAATGAATATAATTAACATTTCAAAGCAAAGCCCCGTTTTTCCTTCAAAGCCGGCAAGTTACCGGTAAATCATTCCGAAAAGATGGTGAAGCGGGCCGGAATCACCTGACGACAAAAGTGTTACATCCGGCGTGACACATGAACTGTCTCTGGCGGGATTTCCGACTGGAAGATGTTCCTCGATCATGACATGGACAAGCTGACGCGCAACTGCAGGGGCGGGATCAATGAATCTGATTCCCGGCCCTGCAACTTTTTGCAGGACTGGCAGGAGGAACGGATAATGAGTACAGCCCAGGACAATGATGTCGGCATTGGCCTTCAGGAGAGGTTCAAGGCTTGCGGAGACAACTGCCTCAGTTTCAGGCCCGGATAATTTGCCGGACTCGACAAGTTCCACGAAACCGGTACCGACATGCTCGACGACATTGACATTGTCATCGACACTCCCCTTGGTCTTCAGGTACTTGGAGCCTTTGAGCGTCCCGGCTGTCGCGAGCACGCCGACGACGCCGGTGCGGGTACCGAGAGCGGCAGGCTTTACCGCAGGCTCCATGCCGATGAAGCGGACGTGGTCATGCCTGCCTGAGGTCAATGCCAGTACACGTGATCTGACCTCCTCTGACGCAGCGTCCGAATACTCCGCCCTGAGAACGGAAATGGCAGCGGCAGTCGCGGTATTGCATGCCACGACTATAATGTCCGCCCCTTCCCGAAGCAAAGTTTCCGTAATCACACGGGCCCGCGCCTGAATGTACTCCGGAGACTTTTCCCCATACGGGCAATGCGCATTGTCAGAAAAATATATGTATTTGTCATCAGGCAGAAGACGGGTTATCTCCCGTAGGACCGACAACCCGCCTTCTCCAGAATCAAAGATTCCTATAGTAGCCATATTTAAATATCCGCTAATAACCGTAGCTGTAGTTTCTTGCCATCTGACCATACATCTGGCCGAGAACTTCGAGATAAGGTGTACCACTTACAAGAGTCAGTCTATAGACCGTATCGTCCACTCTATAGTACTGGACTCCGCTGAGGGTTATTATATCATAATCTTCAGGAAGTGCCTGGACCAGAGCACCTGCAGGAGGAACGATTACCTGGTACTGCCCGCTTCCATTGACAATATAGAATATACCGTCCTGATAGAAGTAATTCCTGTCGGCATAGGCATAGCTCTGCACGAGTCCGAGACGGTTTGCGATCTCGTAAGACGACATCGCGGCATTGGGGTTCATCGCTATCGACCTGTTCTGAGCCAGAATTGTCGCATTGTTCTGGGCGATGATACGGTTCTGCTGGTCAATGTATCTGTTGTTCGCGTCAATGGTGCCGTATGTCCTGTAAACATTTGAATAGTAAGCGAAATTGACAGCAGCGAAGGTCAGATTCGCGATAGGGCGCGCGATCGTGACTCCGAACGGAGGACGGCAAACGATGTAGTGACCTCCATAAGGCCTATAATAGACATCGTTATACATATAGTAGCTTACGCCGTAATAGGTCACCACCTTGTATCTCGGAGGAAGAACCTCAACCCTATAACCGAAGCAGTGAGGATTGTGATGGTCATAGAAGTGGCTCGGACGGTCATATGCCATGAAGTCCCTGTCACGAGGCGGAATCCTGTGGACATTGTGGTCCTCAATCCTGAAGTCCTTGGAATTGTCCATGCGTGAAGGGCCGCGGCTTCCAGAGTTCTGTCTGACGCTGCTGCCGGACTGCGACCTCATCTGGCTGGTCACTGTACCGAGACCGTTCCTGGTAACATTGGTATTGCTTCTTACTGCACCTGAAGAGCTTGACTGACGCTCATCCCTCACGACATTGTCATTGCGGTTATAATTATTGTAATTGCCGACGGCAGCATTGTCCATACGGACGGTACCTGTCGAAGTGCTCTGACGGACAGACGAAGAACCTGACTGCCTTGTAATTGTCGTTCCTGACTGGCGCTGCTGGGTGTTTGAAGTACCTGACTGGCGCTGCACGGCAGTACCGGTCTGGCGGGTCGATGAAGAACTGCTGCTGGACTGTCTCTGTGCATTGACGCCATTCTGACGCTGGGTGCTTGAAGATGACTGCCTCTGGGTGGCAGTTCCCTGACGGTTAGTATTGGTATTGCCGGTCTGGCGCTGAACTGTCGTACCTGTCTGACGCTGGGTGGAAGAAGAAGACTGACGCTGGACGGTGCCGGTCTGACGCTGGGTAGCCGTTCCGGTCTGGCGCTGCTGTGTGCCTGACGATGACCTTGTGGTCGTAGAACGGTTCTGAGTGCTTCCCGTATTGCTTCTCTGCTGAGTGCTTCTCTGAGTCGTAGTACCTGTCTGGCGCTGCTGGGTGCCCGATGTGGATCTCGTAGTGGTAGAGCGCTGCTGGGTACTGCCGGTCCCGGTCCTCTGCTGATTAGTTGTGGTAGTCGTCCTACGCACCTGCGCATCGATATCTACACTTGGAATAAGCAATGCAAACGCTGCCAGCGATGCCAATGCCATGTTTCTGATATCTCTCATAATACAAATAGTTTTTACGGAGACGGGCGGAAATTGTCAATGACAATCAATGACGCTCCCCCGTTCCTGGGTTATTAGCCTGGACCTACCGATAAAGATAATACTTCTTCGAGAGATCCTTGAAATCCTTCACATCCTTGTTCCAATAGTCGATGATGTCAGAGACTTCAAGTCGCTTTGAAAAGGTCTTCCTTACATAATCCGTACCACATACCTTGTCAAACATCCCCACACGGTCACCGGCCATCAAGAACGGATTATGGTCAGGATAAAGATGATTCAGAGCCTGCATCACATAAAACTGCGTCATGGTTATCTGTGCCGACTCAAAATCATAGAAATGATACTGGACGCCGTGGATCAGTTTTCCCTGCGCGCTTCCGGCAATGGGTTTGTAATGAATTGTCCTGAAAGCGACACCCGGCAGATTATAACTGTCAAGTTCTGCCTTCAGTTTGTCCGCATCAATCCATTCGGCTGCAAAAGTCTCGAAAGGAAGGGTATAGCCAATGCCGATGTTCAGATATCCGTAAAGTTCGCCTGCAATTCCAGATGAAGGGTAGTCCACAGCAGACTGCGGGTAAGGGATATTTGGAGAAGGCAGAACCCAAGGCAGGCCGGTTTCGACATAAGACATGTTGCGGTGCCATCCGTCCATAGGAACGACACTGAGTCTGCACTTCAGATGAGGCTCATAGCCGCGCTCTCCCCTGTTCAGCCCCTCTTCATTGATAAGAATGGCAAGTTCGCCGACGGTCAGACCATAAACGTAAGGAATCTGGAACTCGCTCACGAAGGAATGGAAACCGGGCTCCACATAACAGCCCTCCACCTTGTTTCCTCCGAGAGGATTCGGACGGTCAAGTACCACTACCTCAATGCCTTTCTTCGCGCAGGCACGCATGACCAGACCGAGAGTACTGATGAAAGTATAGGAGCGGGTGCCGACATCCTGAATATCATAAACCATAACGTCAATGCCATCCAGCATTTCCTGTGAAGGCTCCCTGTACTTTCCGTAAATCGAGAACACCTTCACTCCCGTCTGAGGGTCAACGCTGTCGGAAACGACGTCTCCGGCATAAGCATCACCGCGCACACCGTGCTCGGGTCCGAACAACGCCACAAGTTCCACGCCTTTGGCCTCGTGAAGAATGTCAATGGTAGAGCGCAAACGGGTATCAACGCCGCTCGGATTGGTCACCAGACCGACACGTTTTCCGACCAGGCCGGAAAAGCCACGTTCCTCAAGCACTTCAATGCCGGGTTTCACCTTATGGGATTTGGCAAATGATACAGCCGGGAAGCAAACGGAAACCATCGCAATGGAAAGAATTCCCAATATCTTGAATGTCAATGACTTTGTCATAGCAATTTAGTTTTCAACAATTGAAATTCTACCGGCAAAAAGGATGTCATTAGAGCCGGTATTGAAAATGGCGAATACGAAAGGTCTGTCCACATTCATTATAAACATCCTTTCCACAGGTCCGACAGAGGTCAGACGGACGCCGACAGAAGTCACCGCAGCAGCCTCAGCTCCTTTTTCATTGACCTCGACAAAACATTTCTGCTTCACTTCGTCCACAGCGACTCCGGCAGATGTGATACCGCTGAAATCAGCTCCCTTCGAGAAGGCTTTCTCCACACCGAGAGACATAAGGACACTATTCAGTACAGCAGTCGTATTGACCTTGAATTTTGGCATTGACAATGCCACCTTGCGTGTAACAGCCTGTTTCAGAGCGGATTCAAACATCGATGACGTCACATGCGGCAACATTGACGAGATGCTCGTTTCCTCTGACGGAAGACAGATCGCCATCTGGTACTCACCGGATTTGTATGGAAGGAACACGAATTTGCAGCCCTCGATTTCTCCGCATGGGAATTCCCTGCTGATATGCATGAACGGCACAGTCTGGTCACCTGCCGGAGAATGGAAATCGGAGTCGAAAGTGTCATTCTTGTCGAACTGATACTCCCATAGGGCCTTGAAATACAATGCATTGATGAGGAACATCATCATGTCCGGATTTATCTGGTCGATGATTTCAGGAATCCTTCCGGCAGTCTTGTCGGAGCACCACTTGTTGATTTCATTGACAGTGGCACGGTTGGAGAAATCTCGTTCAGCTATCTTGGCAGAATAGTTCTTTTCGAGAAGACTGCGATAATCAGCATTGACAGGGAATCCTTTACGGATCCAGGCGGAGTTAGCTGATGATATTATATAGCCCTTTCCGGCACTGGGAACTGAGCCGCTGTAAGAGGATTTTCTCAAGGCATTGACAAGTTCCTCCTTAGTCTCGCCTGCAGCACCATCCGCCAGCATTGACAATGCCGCTCCTGCGCTGTATGGCGACACAACGACGTTGGCATCCTCATCGGAATTGGCGACAGCCGCATTGAAAAGGGATAGGCCGAAAGCCAGACGGCCCTCCGCCTTGTCGTTTGAAACAAACTCGGCAGGAGTCTGTGACTTTACAGATATTTCAGGGGCTACTTTCTGAGTATCAACTACTTTATTGTCGTTAACAGTTTTTCTCTGCGTTCCGCATGAAACTGCGGCAAGCGCAGTCATGGCCATCAGTATTTTTAGGTTCGATTTCATATTCTATTTGTTTTTACCGTATTCCGGATCCACTTTGATAAGTTTGGTCACTGCAACTGTGCCGATGCAGCAAATGATTACCATCCAGAAGAATGCCTCATAGCCAAGCATTTCCTGCAGGTAGCCTGCAAACGCACCCGGAATCATCATGCTGAGCGCCATGAAGGCCGTGCAGATTGCATAGTGTGACGTCTTGAACTCACCTTCCGAGAAATACATCATGAACAACATGTATGCCGTGAAACCGAAGCCGTATCCGAACTGCTCCACAGCGACACAGATGCTGATTATCACGAGGTTATGCGGCATTGCCATGCTCAGATAGACAAATGTCAGACACGGGAGGGTCATGCATGCAGCCATCGGCCAGAGGGATTTCTTCAGTCCCCAGCGGGATGCCGCCATACCGCCGATGATACCGCCGATTGTCAATGCCAGGACGCCGATTGTTCCGTAAACGACTCCGACTGTGGAAGTCGGGAGACCGAGGCCGCCATGCTGTGCAGGTGACAGGAGGAACGGATTGACCATCTTCAGGAGGAATGCCTCAGGAAGTCTGTAAAGCAGCATGAATACGATGGCAATCCAGACACCCGGTTTCTTGAAGAAGGTTACGAAGGCCTGCGCGAACTCGCCGCCGAAAGAACCGCCGGATTCATTGACAGGCTTGTCGCCCGAAGGACGCGGAATCGCAAAGGTATGATATAATGTTATCAATGAGAACAATACGGCAGTTGTCGCCATAGTGAGCATCCAGGCCATAGGGATATTTCCCGTCTTTTCTTCCAGCAGACCGGCGATAACCACGAGGACTCCTTGTCCGAAAATGGAAGAGAGTCTGTAGAATGTGCTTCGGATGCCGACGAAGAAGGATTGCTGTCCATGGTCCAGGCCAATCATATAGAAGCCGTCTGCCGCGATGTCATGTGTAGCCGAGGCAAAGGCTGTTATCACGAACAAAATCAATGTGAAAGTAAACATTGATATAGGCGTGTTCATTCCGTCGATGACTTCATTGGAAGGATGAGGGATGCTGAATGTGAGCAGGACGAATGCTGCCGACATGATAATCTGCATCATCACGATCCACCATCTCTTGGTCCTGAATATATCCACAAGCGGGCTCCAGAGCGGCTTCAATGTCCATGGAAGATAGAGAAGGCTGGTGAACAGCGCCATTTCGCCATTCGGTACGCCCATCTTCGTGAACATGGTCACTGATATGTTGTTGACAATGAAATATGGTATTCCTTCCGCAAAGTACAATGTCGGAATCCACCACCATGGTGATTTGAGTCGTGTATTGTTCATAATCAGTTATTGTTCAATGTTGTCATTACGGAGCATATGCTGCCGGGATAATAATGCGAGAGGATATCCTTATACTTGTATCCTCTTACGGACATGACAGCCGCGCCTATCTGGCAGAGGCCTACTCCATGTCCCCATCCGGCTCCGCAGAATGTTATCTTGTCTCCGTCTTCCTTGACGATGAAGGCTGAGCTTTTCAGATGCGACCTGGAAAGGAACTTTCTGATTGTCAACTCCTTGCCAATTACTGCAGAGCCTTCAGTTCCAGTCACTTCGAGAAGCATTATTCTTCCGGACGGGCCACGCTTAAGAGGTTTGAGTCCTATAATCGTGCCTATTTCCATTCCGGATCTTGAGCGGAAGATTTCAGAAAGTTCCGTCCTGTCGTACTCCTGTTTCCATCTGAAGAAGTCCGCGGTCTCCATGTCGTAATCGTTCAGAACCTGTGAGAGGACCTTGTGGTCGGAGGTGTTGCAGAAAGAATCTTCTTCAGCATTGACCTCGCCCGAAATCCACTTTTCCGCATTGGCTTCGACCGTCAGGTCAGGTATCGTCTCCGCGTCTGCGGAAGGCATGTCCGGCACGGCCTCCAGGTACGGGAAGTCGGTGTCGTTCCAGCAGGTGCTGAATCGCTCCATCATACCGCCGCAGCATTTGGAGAAGCGCGCATCGCAGACTTTGCCGTTATACATGAGGACTTCGCCCCATGTCTGGTCAATGGCCTTGCGGACGTTCTCGCCCACTGCCATTGTCAATCCCTGATATCTCTGGCAGTGGTCGTCTGCGCAGACATCGAATAGTCTATGGTCTGTCCTGTCCTGCCAGCACACCAGATGACGCACCCCGTTTTCATCCGTAAAGTCCTCTTTTACAGACGGTTTAGCATCATGTTCGTGCTGCCTGCGGGACATTATCTGGGCCATGAGCCATGACCTGGAAATGACGGCATGGGCTTTCAGGAATTCAAGTGACGCCGAGGCCTTCATCTCGGAGGATATCACGCTGAGAAGATAATCTTCCGCGTCAATGACATTGACAGCGACAATATGGTCGTCCTCGACGATGAATTTCAGGGTGCCGGCGAACTTCTGGGTCTGTCTCCTTTCCCAATGGAAATCCACGCCGATGGTCACCCCATAGAGGATGAACGTAGGCTCTGCGAACATCGCAGACATCGTCTGGGCATCGAAGGTCAGCTCGTCGTAAAGCACTCCGTTGTAGGATATACGTCCGTTTTCATATAAGACTTTCTGCCTTCCGGCGCCGTCCGAGATAATTTCGAATTCGATTTCTTTGCCGGACATTATGCCGACATGGACCTCCTGCTGGCTCCTGGTAAGTTTTCGTATGACATTCCTTTCGGTATCTCCGCTGATGGAAACCTCCGAAAGCATACTCTCCAGCATTGACGGATCAAGTTTCTGATAATCATCGGTATTTGGGACGATGAAGAGTCCTGCCATGTCAGCGCAGCCGGGGCTCATGGTCAGGTGGTCGGGACCATCCGTGAAATAATGATGGGAGCGATGCTTGTCCCTGGCCAGCAGCACTGCCCTATATTCTCCGAACCTTCCGTGGGATATTCCGGAAATCTTCTGGGAAGGCTTCGGCTTGTACCATGCCAGCAGATTGAACATCGGCTCGGTCTCGTCTTCCCTCTGCGGCAGACAGTCCAAAAGTCTGTAGAACAGCTTCGCAATGGACTTGGAAGTCGTCGCGGCCAGAACAAAGACACCCTTCGTAAACTTGTCATAATGAAAGAGTTCCGCATCCTGAACCGAAGTGAGGTAGGTCAATGTTTCTGCAGGTTTTCCTGCTTTTTTTTCGTCAAGGAGCCTGTCAATGTCATTTTCCAATGGCATAAGGCCTCTCGGGCATGCCTGGAAATGGAAATGATCAGGTGCCGAGGCACCGCATTTCGGTCCGTTATAGAAAATGGTGAATGACGGATGATGCCTTGCAAGATCCGTCATATCAGGTAGCCTGTGCCAAATGGACTGAGGCACATGAGTATTTCTCGCTATTACAAGATGCTCAGGGAAAATCGGATAAGGGTTTATGAGGATGTTGTATTTCCTGCCCTTACGGCCCTCAAACTCCATCGAAATCTGCTCCTGCGGACGGTTTTCGCTGCAAAGGAAACATTTCCTGGCCTGAAGCGAAGCCTTGTCCACTTTGGCCGCTGAAGACCTGATTCTCGCAGGATTGTGCTGAAGCCTTACCTCAAGCCCGCCGACTTCCAGACTTCTGGTCTCGACATTCTTGAGGTCTCTGAAATTAGATGCCGCCATCGGCCAGACAGAAAGCTGGTCAAGGACGAACTTGTCAATGATATTGTCCATAATTGTATTCCCTGTGCTTTGTCCGGCCGAAGCCCGGCTGTCATTAGGTACCAGCCTGTATTTCACTACAGATTCTTCTCCGCATCACTCATGGCAAGTCTTGCCTGGAGTTCCCATGTGCGGATAGCATCCTTGTAAAGATTGTTGGTATTGACTTTTACGATGTCGAGCGCTGCGTCGGAGTTGCCTTCCCATCTGCGGCAGCAGTAAATCGGCTCGTAGATGCGTCCGATGCGGTACTCGCGGCTGATTCGGAGGCCGACCGCATAGTCTTCGCCATAACTTACATTAGGGAGATTTATCTTCCTGAGGAACGGTACATAGAAAGCGCGAGGCGAGCCTAAACCATTGACTCTGAGCGCATTGTTTCTACCGTTTTCATCTGTCCATTCCTTATGGTCAATGACTCCCGGAGGTATCGGCTTCATGTCGAAGTTGGTCATCATGTATGAGCCAATGACCATTCCGCAGCCTTCCTCACGGAATTTGTCCACAACTTTCTGAAGAGTATTTTCGTCCATATAGACGTCATCGCTGTCGAGCTGTAGAGCGTAGGTTCCGCAACGGCTGTCGTGTACGGCCATGTTCCAGCATCCGCCGATTCCGAGGTCAAATCTCTCAGGGACAATGACAACGAGCCTTGGGTCGTCTATGGATGCGAGAATCTCGGACGTGCCGTCGGTAGAATGGTTGTCCACCACGATGACATTGAAATCGAAGTCGCATTTCTGAGAGAGTGCGCTCTTCACGGCATCGGCCACGGTGCGGACTCTGTTGAAGACAGGGATGACCACTGAAGCGAGCACATCTGACTTCATGTCCGGGTCAAGTTCGACTTTCTTGAAGCCAGGGGCGATATATGCGCCGATACGCTTGAGATAGTCTGTACAGATTCTTTCCATTTCGATCTGCACCGCGCGGTTCTTAGGATCGACATAGTCGAACTGTTTCTCGCCTGACTTTCTGAGGTCGGTCTCGACTGATGTATAAAGATACTCCCCGATGTGGATTTTCTTGTCCATCCTGAGGCGGAGGTCATACATGGCTCCATATACGTCATTCTCATCGAGTTCGGCTACCGCCTTGAGGAAAGAGCTTGACCTGAAAACCACCAGCGGGCCGAAGTCAAAATCGTCACGGAGTGCTCCAGGCTGACATTCGATAGCAGGATGTCTGCGTCTTTCGTCCTTCCCGTCCGGTCCCGGAACTATCTCATAATGATCCGAATAGAGCATATCTGCGCCTGTGTACTCTGCCACTTCGGCAAAGCGCTCAAGCGCCAGATAGCCGAGCTCATATGGGAATGGCTTGGTATTTATTAGAATAAAATCCTCTGTCAATGAGTCTGCGGCTTTGCGCAAATCAGGAGTACTGTTAAGAGGGGCTCCTGACAAAATCTTGAATGTGGCCATCGTGATAGCGTTTTATAATAATGCTTCCAAAGACTTTCTTATTCTCCGGAACTCACTTTCAAAGTTAGGTGTAAAAATGGATTTTCCAATATTTTCTTCGATTTCTTCCATTGGCCAGTAACGTCCTTCCTCGACCTCGTCAAGGTCCGGCTGAGGGGTGAAATTACCTACGGCCGCGAAGATATTGACAAGTTCACATTCCACATTACTGTGGAAAACATAGTTGCCGAGCCAAATCGGATTGTACTCCGTGAATTTCAGTTCTTCTGATGACTCGCGGAATAGAGCCTCAGAGATATATTCACCATAATCCACATGGCCGCCTACGGCCGTATCCCACATTCCGGGAAGAAGGTCTTTCTTCATAGAGCGTTTCTGGAGATAAAGCTGGTCGAACCTGTTGATAATATGCAGGTGGACAACGGGGTGAAGAAGCATTGAGCCACCGTGGCAGTATGCCCTGGTCGCCTGGGCATAGACCAGTCCGTTCTCCCTCACGATCGGTAGCATCTCGGCAGCATTGACAACCGCCTCTTCAGAAACACCGGCCACCTGCTTCGGGAGGACCGGGGCAGGTGAGCCAGGATAAAGCAATTCAAACATTGTATTGTAAAAGTTTACAACGTAAACAATATTATAAGCTGGGCCATCAGAACTCGCATAAACATTGTCAGAGGATATACGGTAGCATAACTGATTGAAGGGTAGTTTGTTCCGTAAACTTCCTGAGAGAAGGCAAGTACCGGAGGATTTGTGGTTCCTCCTGAGATGAGACCGCAAATCTGATAGAAGTTCAGTTTGAATACGAGTCTGGCGAGAAGCACTACGCAGGTGATAGGTATCAATGTTATAAGTGCACCATAGAGAATCCACCAGTAACCTCCGTTCATAATCGAACTGATGAAGTTCTCGCCTGCTCCGAGTCCCACGGCTGCAAGGAAGAATGAGATACCGATTTCCCTGATCATCATGTTCGCACTCAATGTCGTATAGGTTGTAATCTTGAGCTTAGGTCCGAAATAGCCGAGCAGGATGGCAATGATGAGAGGTCCGCCGGCAAGTCCGAGCTTGATAGGCTGAGGAATTCCAGGGAACTTGATAGGAAGGCTTCCGAAGATTACACCGACCACGATTCCGAAGAAGATAGGAATGAGGTTAGGGTGGCTGAGGCTGGCTGCCTTGTTTCCGAAGAGTCCTGCGACCTTGTCCATAGCATCTTCAGGTCCAACTGCAAGAAGGCTGTCTCCCACGTGGAGATAGAGGTCCGGTCTGGCCACGAGTTCTACTCCTGAACGGAACACACGGGTAATGGTCACTCCGTATATTGACCTGACATTCAGGTCTCTGAGGCTTCGGCCTGTAATGGATGACTTGGTAACCGTGATTTTCTTCACGACCATATTGTTGCCCTCGCTATCCCACTCCTTGTAAGACATCTCGATTTCGTCACCGAAAAGAATCTTGACAAGGTCTTCAGCGTCAGGGGACGTCACGATAAGAAGTTTGTCATTCTCTTTCAATACCAGATCTGAAGAAGGGACACAGAGCTCACCGTCTCTAAGGACTCTGGAAATGACGAACCTGTCGCCATTGTCCTTGGTCACGTCACCGATCTTTCTTCCGAAGATGGCTGGGTTCTTGACCGCGAAACTTGCACGTATCGCTCCTGTTCCAAGCTTGCCCTCATCATCGAGTTCCTCTTTCTCTTTGTTAAGGTCAACATTGAAAATGGCCTTGAAGAAAATGAGCAGGAAGATTACTCCGAGCACACCGATAGGATATGAGACGGCATATGCGGATGCGATGGCTGATGTCGCGGCAGCGGCTGCATCCTGTGATGAGCCTTCAGCAATCATGGCATCGGAAAGAGTCTGCTGGGCAGCACCGAGGCCAGGCGTATTGGTAACGGCACCTGACATCACACCTGTCATTGTGTGCAGATCTTCTCCCGTGACAAGATGGATGACGTATGTCACAAGGACTGCAAGCATGACGAGTGTCACTGCAAGCATGTTCATCGTAAGTCCTCCTTTCCTGAATGAATGGAAGAATCCCGGGCCTACCTGAAGTCCGATACTGAATACAAACAGGATAAGACCGAAGTCCTTCATGAATGAAAGGATGTGCGGGTCACCTCTGAAGCCGAAGTGGCTGAGCAGAATGCCGATAAACAGAATCCATGTGGAGCCGATGGAGATGCCCTTGAATTTGAATCTTCCCAGATACAGGCCGATTGCAATCACAGTGGCGAAGAGCAGGATGGTATGCGCAATACCAGTGCCCAAGAACAAATCTCGCATAAATAGATATTTATAGTTGGTTACAAATTAATTTTCACGATAAAGCAGGCCTTGTCTCCGGTCTTGCCTTCTATGACATACGTTATGTCCCCGTTTGCGGTTTCTGTGCGTACCTTTTCGAGGACGACTTCCTCGCCAGGCCTGGTTTCATGAATGAAATTGACTGTCAATGATTTCACGACCTTATGCTTAAGTTCCTCGAAGTCAATGCAGTCCATAGCCCAGACGACGTATCTGGCATTGTTCGTATGACCGAGCAGATCGACATCGGAGAATTCCACCTTGTGGACTCCTGCAGGTTCCGGTGTCACGCCACGAGGCATCACGACCTTGTCGGCAGGCCTTTCGATGGCATTGTCATGACATATCGTATCCTCAGGTATCATCTCCATGATTTCGGCAGTACGACACATGGTCCTGTTGGCGACATCTATAATCACCCACGAACTTGTTCCGCGCACAAGCATCTCTCCTTCAGGACTTTCCAATGTAAAGTCCCTGAGATAGAACGGGCCGTAAGGTCCCTTGTGCCATGTGGAGAGTTTCACGGACTCACGCCATTTAGGATGTCGCATGAAGTCGAAGTGCATCCTTGACAATACCCAGGCTTTTCCCTCCGTCTGGAGTGCGTCATATCCGAATCCGAGTGCCGTCGCTGCTTGATAAGCTATTTCCTGGGCCATGTCCATGAAGGCTGCCGGCTTCAAATCCATATTCGAATCGACATCATAGCAAGGGACTTCTGACTCTATAATGTATTTCTTTTCTTCTGTGTAATTTCCGCTCATATCAAATGTCAGGTTTCAGTCAATATCATCTTTGTGGAATTCTCTTGTCCGAGGCGTCTTTTTGCGCATAATTCCTAACAGCTCACAAAATTACAAATGAAATCGCACTTTATCAAAAATACGGAGGATTTACAAAGCAAAACTCCCCCGTGCGAAGCGCACGAGGAAGCGGAGAAATTGTGTGTGTTATAGTGGTTTCAGGTCAGAATTGTGCAACCTATTTCACTTTCATTATGTTCAGTTCCACTTTAGGTTCCATAACACGGTTCACATCCCAGGTCATGGCCTTTGCAAGCTTGAAAGCAGCATTGGCACGTATATCTTCGCAAGATGCACCGAACTTCACATTGTACGTTCCGGCAGCGGTTTCCCACCTTGAAGCAGACTCATTGAAAGATGCCAGGGTATAAGGATCGATTGTCATTGACAATACTTCGCTTTCGCCCGGTTTGAGCTCGCGGGTCTTGGCGAATGCCTTGAGTTCCATTGCCGGTTTAACGAGATCTCCGTCAGGCGCTGCAACATAGAGCTGGACTGCCTCCTTGCCGGCTGCAGAACCATTGTTGCGTACTGTAATAGAAGCAGTTACGTTTCCGTCCTTTCCCACCTTCATTACAGGGTTGCTGTACTCGAATGTGGTGTAGGAGAGACCGAATCCGAACGGATATGAAACCTGCTTGCCGACGGTATTGAAGTAACGGTATCCCACCCAGATGTCCTCGTTGTAATCTACATAGTCCACATCCTTTATTTCCTTCATGGTCTGCTTACTGGTTGTGAACGGATTCATAGCCGGACGGCCCGTGTAGTTGTAAGGGAAGTTGAATGATGAAGGGATATCGAAGTATGATACCGGGAAGGTCATCGGAAGTTTTCCTGACGGATATGACTTGCCGCAGAGAACGTCTGCCACTGTATAGCCGCCTTCCTGACCAGGGGTCCACGCGAGAAGGATAGCATCAGGAATGTGTTTCCATGAAGCGGTCTCGATGACGCCACCGATATTGAGGACAACGATAACTTTCTTACCTGCAGCATGATATGCGTCTGAGAGGTTCTGGAGGAGTTCGCGTTCGCGGCCTGTAAGAGTGAAGTCGCCGTCAACGCTTCTGCGGTCTGCACCCTCACCTGCATTTCTGGTGATGGTGAGGACAGCGATGTCGGTAGAAGCAACTTTTCTGTCAATGAAAGCCCTGTTTACATTCAACTCGCCTACTACGGCTTCGCCGAGAAGGATGCTGAAAGGATTGGTCGAAGAGTTCTTCGCGTCAAGTCTAGAAAACTTGATGTACTGCTCGTACCATTCGCGGATGTCCTTATCCACTGCAAAGCCGTCAGCCTCAAGACCTTCTGCAATGTTGCGGATATATGGCTTGTTCACATTTCCCGAACCTGTACCGCCTGCAACAAAGTCGTAAGAACCTACTCCGTAGAGAGCCACGTTCTTCACATCTTTCATAGGAAGGACGGAGGCATCATTCTTAAGAAGAACCAAGCCCTCAGCAGCCGCCTTGCGGACGAGTTCAGCATGAGCTTCAAGTTCAGGAGCATTGGAGAACTTGTATTTGTTGAAACGTGGGGTACGGACGATGTATTCCAGCATGTTGCGCACGCATTTGTCCACGTCAGCAATATCAAGTCTGCCATCCTTTACTGCATTGACAATAATCTCGATCTGCTCCTCGTTGCCCGGTTCCATGAGGTCATTCTGTGCGTGTACCTGCGCAGTGGTGTTTCTGGTTCCGGTCCAGTCTGTCATCACGATGCCGTCGAAGCCCCATTCGTCGCGGAGGATTGTGGTGAGGAGTTCGCGGTCTTCCTGTGTATAGACACCATTGACCTTATTATATGATGACATGATGGTCCAAGGGTGAGACTCGCGCACTACGATTTCGAAGCCTTTCAGATACATCTCGCGGAGGGCTCTTGTGCTGATGCGGGAATCGGCCTTGAGACGGTTGGTCTCCTGGTTGTTTCCGGCGAAATGCTTTGCACTTACGCCCACGCCGTTACTCTGGATGCCATTCACATAAGCGGCTGCAATCTTTCCTGTCAGGAGCGGGTCTTCAGAATAGTATTCGAAGTTACGTCCGCAGAGCGGATTTCTGTGAAGATTCAGGCCAGGTGCCAGAAGGACATCCACGCCATATTCTTTCACCTCTTCGCCCATTGCAGTCGTAAGCTGCTGTACCAGAGGGGCATTCCAAGTGGATGCCATTACGGTTCCTACCGGGAAACCGGTGCAGTAATAGGTCTTGCTGTCACCTTCCCTGATAGGGTTTATGCGAAGTCCGGCAGGGCCGTCTGCAAGTACTGTCCGAGGAATTCCCAGACGTGGAATCGCACGGGTTGTTCCGGCAGCACCTGGCACTGTGGATTCGTCAAATGCCGTCATCGAGCCGGCCGCAACACTTCCCCAGCCCGCTCCGACCAGAAGAGAGGCTTTTTCCTCAAGTGTCATAGCCTTGAGCACTTCGTCAATGTTGTTTTTGTTCAGCTGTGGCTGTGCCGCCATAGGAATGGCACACAATCCAGCACATACAATCGCAGTTACTTTATTCATATTATTAATTTGTTGTTCGTGCAACGTTAGTAATCCTTGAACGCTTCCTTATTTTACCGTAATGACGGTTCGCAGATAGCGCGTCAGTTCTGGGAAGCCATTGTCGGTGGCCTGAAGAACAAGATGGATGGTCTGTCCAGGTTTTGCATCTTCAGGAACCGTAACGACGGCCTTCTCTGCCAAAGGATCCTCTACTTTAACTTCGCCCTGATATGTTCCAACAGGGAATACCCACCATTTGAGAGTTACCTGGTTTCCGTCAGGATCAGACACTCTGGCATTGACCTTAACCTTCTGTCCCGGCTTCGCGGAGATGTCGAAAGGTCCCTTGATCTCAGGAGAGTGGTTTGCGTCAGCGAAGTTCTGAGTTACAGACCATTTCATGCGTGCAACCATCTGGTTCGATCTTTCGGGATACAAGTTAGGGAACTGTGGGTTCTCGTCAGGTTTTCCCGGATTCATATACATGGCCATCAATGCTGCCATTCCTGTTGTGTCTGGTTTCTGGGTATTGGCTTTCTTGGCCTGCTGGTTGATATTAGTACCCATGTAGGTGTATTTGCGGTCCGGAGCGCCGAGTTCACGACGTCCTGACCATCCGCCCCATGTGTCATCTTCCCAAGCGCGGAGACCGTTGTCAATGAGATTGAAGTAGCAGCCGCTGTCGCCGTCGCCATACCATGTGCCCTTAGGCTGGATAGGACGCCAGATGAGGTAGCCCTGTTTCTCAAGTTCTTCCTTGGAATACTGGCCTGAAGGTCCGATGAAGTCGGTAAGGTCACCCTCAACCATCTGTTTTCCATCTCCCCATACCCTTACGAGTGCTCCGAGAGGTCCGATGGTGATATTCTGTGCAGTGTATTCAGGAGATGACTGATAATTATAGACTGAGTTGTCATAACGGCTCATCTTTCCGCCTGTAGTCTGGATGCGGAGGTCCGGCCAGTCAATCGCAATATAGTTCACATAACAGCCGTCCTGGTCGCCTGAGAAGCAGAGCACGAGCTTGTCGCAGAGCTTCTTGCAAATGGCATCCCACCTGTCGGTACCCTTATATTCTTCTTCGATGGATTTCAATGCCCTTGCGATGGATGAGCTTCCGCCCCAAGCCTGGCAGAAGACCTTGCCCGGTTTGTCATCGAGCATAATCTCCTTAATCAGTTCCGAGCCTGGAGTATCATGGTCCATCTCGCCTTCAAAATCCACGTTGCCCACACGAATCTTGGACTTCAGCTCCTCATAAGTAGGATAGGACGGGTCATGGAGCTTGAGATTCTCATAGCATTGGCCATAGGCATCGATGATATCGTCAATGAATCTTTCATCCCATTTGTAGCGCCATGATGTCTGAGGCCCGAGGCCCATGTTGTCATACTCACTTCCAGGAATGAATTGGGTAGTTCCCTTTCCGTCGCCCCTCCAGTGGAAACGGCTCGCGTTATAGACAATGGCCTCGGTCTGGAAGTCATTGGCGTGCAATACATAACGGATAAGAGAGTTGTTGTCGTCAAGTTCCGGATCACATGTAACTATGACTCTAGGCTTGACATAGACACCATCTTTCTGGCTTTCGCATGAGACGAAAAGCGACACTGCAGCGATGGCAGATATAATTATGCGGCTCGTTTTCATATTTTCAATATCAATGTAAAGTTAATAATTTCTGCCGTTATTTGAACAACAGGGGGACAAATTCCGAGAGATAGAGTCTCCAGCAGTTCCATACGTGTCCGCCGGCTGACTCGCGATAGGTGTAAGGGAATCCCATGTCATCAAGCTTAGCTCGGAACGCAGCATTTTTCTCGTAAAGGAAGTCTTCTGTTCCGATGCCTGTCCAGTAAAGTTTAGGCTTGTCGGCAAACTGAGTCTTCAATTTTTCGTCAATATTCTGATATACAGGCGATTTGGATGTATCTGACACTCCTACTGCAGCTGAGAACAGACCTACATATCCGAAACTCTTAGGGTTGTTTGCTGAAATATAGGCTGAGTGGAATCCTCCCATTGACAATCCTGCGATTGCACGGCTGTCTTTTTTTGCGATTGTGCGATAGGTCTTGTCAACGTAATTCACGATTTCCATGAAATTTGACTCAAAGGCTCCGTCCATTGTGCCCTCCTTGAAATAGTGAGGCTTGTAGTAGCCGAGAGCACTTTCTCCAGGAGCCGCCTGCATTGCAGTGTGGCCGTTGGTCATAACAACAATCATAGGGACAGCCTTGCCCTGGGCGATGAGATTGTCAAGAATCTGGCATGCACGACCGAAATTCACCCACTCGTCCTCATCTCCGCCCATACCATGGAGAAGGTAGAGGACCGGATATCTGGTCTTGCCTGAATGCTCGTATCCGGCCGGGGTATAGACATTGATTCTTCTGTCCATCTTGAAGGCATCAGAATGATACCATGTGTGGCTCAATGTTCCGTGAGGGACATCTTTCACCATGAAGAGGTCGCCGAGACCGCCTCCGACAACAAACACGTTGTTGATAGTAGCGAAATCACGATATACATGAGGGTTGTTCGGGTCAATCGTAGGAACGTCATCCACGATAAACTCGTAGCTGTAGAGTTCTGAAGGGAGAGGGGCTGTTGTCAATGTCCATATGCCGTCCTTGCCCTCTGTCATGTCCATCAGTCCTGAGCCCACCATGCCGGCAACATTCTTATTGTCGTCTTTTCCTGTCACGAAATCGCCTGCAATCTGAACCCTGTGGGCCTTAGGTGCAAGGAAATTGAAAGTAACAGAATGGTCATCATTGACAATGGCCGACTGGAGATCCTGTGAGATGAATAAATTCTGCTGTGCAAATGCGCCGAGTCCGCAAAGGAGCAGGGCTGCGCTTATTATTGTCTTTTTCATTTTCATTCTTCTGATTATTGCCGGCCCCATCACTCTGACGATGGTGAAGCCGGCATCCAATTAACATTTATTTGTTACCAACCCGGATTCTGTTTCATATTAGGATTGACATTCATTTCCTCTGCAGGGAATGGAAGCAATTCGTGCTTGTTCTTCTTGAATCCGACTTTTCCGTCCTCATTATATCTCACGTACTTGACAGTTCCGTCCGGATAGAGATGCGGATGAGTTGCACCCCTGTTCGCAAGGCGGTCAGCTGCTTCACCCCAGCGGATGATGTTCTGGTAACGGAGTCCTTCGAAGCACAGTTCCACATAAGACTCATCCTTGATTACCTGAAGAGTTACGTCTGACACTTCAGGAGCCTTGGCTCTGGTACGTATCTTATTGATAAGTTCTTTTGCTCTTCCGGTATTGCCAGTCTGGAACTGAGCCTCGGCAGCAAAGATAAGAACCTCATCATAGCGCATGATATGGTCTGTGAGAGGATAGTAATATGGACGGCCTGCCGGCTTGATCACTCTGTACTTGTGATTGTAGTATCCTTCATTGTCATAGATGTCCATATCGTCATTGATGGAAGTGCCATACGTGTTTACCATATCATCATAGGTTGCTATGAAGTTGGTGAGACGGTATCCGTTCTTGCCTTCGATCTTCACGAATGTGTCGTAAAGGTTCTTGGTAGGATTGTTCTGGAAACCGAATGTATAGCTCCAGAATGGTGATTCTGATGTGTATTTGTACTTCTCCCCGCGGAGACCCGTCCACATTCCGTGGTAAGTCACGTTCGGTGAAGTAGTTGCTGCATCATTGACAGCACGCATAACGAAGACGTCCTCGATTCCTGCGACAGCGTCAGGTGTTCCGAAATTCGTAAGGTCAGGATTGAGGTCGAAAAGTTCAGTCTTGATGACGTTCTCGAACTCAGTGGCGGCATCAGAATATTTCTTCTGCCACAGATAAGCCTTACCGAGCATAGCCTGGGCGAATTCCTTGGTAACACGGAATGTAACGTCGCTCATCTGCTTCTTGGATGTGAGGTTTCCGCTTCCGATGGCATCATTGAGGTCAGTCTCGACAGCGGCCCAGAGGTTTTCGACAGTGCTGTTGCTCTGCATATATTCTTTCTCTGAAAGCACATGGTCGACAAGAGGTGCCGGTCCCCAGAGTGTAACAAGCTGGAAGTTGGCCCACGCACGGAATACTTTGGCTTCAGCCACCGCACGTTTCTTTACCTCAGTATCAGGAGAAACCCTTTCGATAATCAGGTTCGCCCTATAGATAAGGGTATAGAGACCAGCATAGAGGTTCTTGATTGTGGCATTGTCTGAACCGAATGTGTATTCGCTCCACTGATAGAAACTTCCGTCCGCACGGCTTCCGCCGCCTGCCCAGAGGTCGTCTCCAAGGAAGTTGGCAAGCCAACATACACTGTTGATTCCTCCTGAATGACAGGTCTTGAACTGATCGTACACAGCCACGATTCCCTCTTCAGCATCAGTATCAGTCTTATAGAATGAACCGATATTCGTAACACTATGCTGAGGAATGTCGAGCTTGCTCTGACAAGAACCGAGAGTCAGAAGACCGGCTGCGACAGCTGCACTTGCAATTATATGTTTGAATTTCATAATTCTTTCAATTTTAGTATTTTAGAATGACAGGTTAAGACCGAATACTGTCTTTTTACGGCTTGGATACTGGCCGTAGTCGATACCAAGACCATTAGTGCTTACTGATACCTCAGGGTCGAATCCAGGATACTTGGTGAACAGGAACCAGTCGTCAAGTGACACATAGAGTCTGAGACTTGAGATGTGAATCTTGTTGATAAGTTTCTTAGGGAAGGTATAGCCAAGCTGAATCTGCTTGATCTTGAAGTATGAACCATTGAACACGAGCGCAGAAGACTGGCAGTACTTGTCGTAAGCATAGTTCATGAGTTTCGCGCTAGGATATTTGGCCTCCTGTCCCGGAGTTGTCCAGCGTCTGTCGAAGAAATACTGGAGAGTATTTGCCTGAACTCGCATTGAACGAGGAATTCCGTAGGCGATATCATTGCCGTATGCTCCGTTTCCGAAGACAACAATATCGAAGTTCTTGTAACCGAGATTGAGGGTAAGACCATAGGTGAAGTCAGGAATACCTGATCCGATATTGGTCATATCATTGTCAGTAATCTGACCGTCGTCATCAAGGTCGGCAAAGATAGGGTCACCTGTCTGCTTGTCAACGCCTTCATATTTGTAACCGCGCATGTACCAGATAGGCTGGTCTTTCTCGAAGTAGCAGGTAAGACCTGTTCCGCCGGAACCTCCGGCTACTCGTGAAAGTGTCTCATAGATACTTGTCACCTTGTTTTTCAATGTTGCGATATTGGCGCTTACTGCATAAGTGAAATCACCTTTTGAATCGCGCCATCCGAGGTCAATTTCATGTCCCTTGTTGAGCACGTCACCTGCATTGAGTGGTGAAAGTGTTCCGCCGACGGTAAGAGACGAGGTTACGCTAGGCATGATAAGGTCCTTGGTCTGTTTGCGGAACCAGTCGTAGGTAAGGGTAAGTCTGTCATTGAACATACGGAGGTCAAATCCGAGGTCAAGCTGCTCAGAGGTTTCCCACTTGAGGTTGAAGTTACCCACAGCGTTAGGCACTGAACCGGTAGCATAGGACTTGTCATTGGTCATACCGACTTTGATGTTCGAACTGATGGTCGCATCGTACATATATTTGCCGAGACCTGCGATAGAACCGTTCTGTCCCCAGGATGCACGAAGTTTCAAGTTGGATACAGGCTTGATGTTCATCTTCTTCCACCAGCCCTCTCTGGAAATTGTCCAACCGAGCGAAACTGCAGGGAAATAACCCCATCTGGTATTGAGAGGAAGGATAGAAAGGTCGGCAGCATCTGCACGGAGGGAAGCCTGGATGAAGTACTTGCCCATGTAGTCATAACTTACACGACCGAAGTATGAAAGGTCGGCGTAGTTGAGTTTCTCGCCGCCGGTAATTGTCTTTGTGGCAGTACCGGTCTGGTTTCCGAAGAAAGCATAGTTTGGATCAAGTTTGGTGATACCGACATTGTCCTGACCTGTGCCCTGAATCTGGCCTGTCTGTGTCCATTCCGCCTTGTGGGAATATGACATACCGACCATGGCACTGAAATTATGCTTGTCAGCAAAAGTCTTGGAGTAGTTCGCGAAGTTCTCCCACTGATAGTAAGTGTTTGTACCGGAGGTAGCTGAAAGTGTCACATAATCAGTGTAGGTATCAGTATTCGTGACGTTAGGCCATGTCGTGCTCTGGTTGACGACGCTTCTGATGTTGTAACCGAGACGGGAGGTAACTACAAGTCCCTTGACAGGAGTGAAGTCAAGTGAGGTGGAACCGCGAAGTTCGAACATCTCATTGCTCGGGTCCTGATAGTTGATGGTGATGTAAGGGTTGATGTTGTTGGATTCTTGGAAAGGAGACATCGAATAGTAGTCACCGTTAGGGGCTTTGACAAATGTATGGCCCTGGTCAATGAGAGCCTGCATGTGCGCAGGGACATTGTCCTTGGAATATGTCACAGGAGTGAGAGGGTCCATCTGGATGGTAGCCGCAGGAAGCGAGTACATACCGCCGGCATTGATGAACTTGGCAGAAGCATAGCCGAATGAATTGTTCGTGGTGAACTTAAGCCAATCCTTGATCTTATAGTCAGCATTGACAGTGGCACTGAGGCGCTTGAACTGGTCCTTGTCACCGATGACAGGGCCGTTGTTGTCAAGGAAGGAGACAGCCGCATAGATCGAGCCGTTGTTGTTTGCTCCTGAGAAAGCTACGTTGTGACGCTGCATGAAACCTGTTTCGAAAGCCACGTCAGCCCAGTTAGTGTCGGTCTTGCCGTCATAGTACTTGGAAATAATCTCATCAGAAACAAGATTTCCTTCTCTTACCCATGTAAGATAGTCCTTGGCATTGAGGACATCAGGTACATGAGCCATCTGCTGCCAGCTGAGCTGCATGTCATAAGAAATCCTGCGGACACCCTTGGAAGCGCGTTTGGTGGTTACGAGAACGACACCATTACCTGCTGACGCACCGTAAATTGCAGCAGAAGCCGCGTCCTTGAGGACTTCGATACTTTCAATGTCACTAGGGTCAATGTTGGAGATGTTCTTTGTCCTGAGACCATCCACAACGTAAAGAGGGTCAGAAGAACTATTGGATGAATATCCGCGGATTCTAATGGAGGACTCTGCACCCGGAGCGCCTGATGAAGATACGATCTGGACACCGGCAGTCTTGCCCTGAAGTGATCCTGCGATATCAGTAACTGAACGGTTAGTGATATCCTCAGATTTCACCTGGGAGATGGCTCCTGTAACGGAACTCTTCTTCTGGACACCGTATCCCACAACGACAGTCTCCTCGAGGAGAAGGTTATCTTCCTCCATCACAATATCCACAATAGCATTGAAAGCTTTGATAGTCTGCGCATTATATCCAATGCATGAGAACTCTATTACCGATCCCTTAGGTAGTGTGATAGAGTATTTTCCGTCGGCGCCAGTAGCCGAGCCGTTAGTTGTTCCCTGCTGAATCACAGCAACTCCGGCGAGTGGGACATTCTTCACGTCCACTACTGTTCCGGTAACTGTGATGTTGCCCTGAGCAAGGACTGAAATTGTACATAACAGTACAAGTACCAGTGATGTTAATACTCGTTTCATTTAGTTGATTATTAGATTGAATTTTAATTCGACATGGTGATGACGACGAGAGCCGCCAGGAAGAGAAGGAACATTGCTGCAAGATACTTGTTTGTTCCCTTAGGCGCATCCTTGAATTCTTTCCAGATGAGGACGCCCCAAATCATTGCAACGACAGGAGAAGCATTGCTGAGCGCATAGGTCACGGCAGGGTTGCCAGAGCCTGAAGCCATGAAACTGATGACCATACCGCTCATCCAGATGAAGCCGCCGAGCATACCGATAAGATGTGTCCGGGCATCTCCGTTTGAGACATAGTCTTTCATTGAACATTTCCCTTCGACAGAGTGTCTCATTGCGACTCCATTTATGACAGGAGTGGAGAGCAGAACTCCCAAGGCGAAGAAGAATACGGCAGCATAAGGAGTAAGAGTTCCGACTCCGCCGGAAACATAAGCCGGGTCAATGCCTTTGATCACAAGTCCATAGAAGAATGCGAAACCGAAACCTGAAATGATGGCGAAGATGATTCCTGTAAGAGGGGTTTTCTTCTGGCTGCTGGTAAGACGGCCGTATGAAACGGCACAGAAAATCATTGCACTTACGGCAAGTACAAGACCTATCCACAAGAGAGTCTTGTTGCCGGTGAATCCGCCGACAAAATAGTTGAATACTACACCGCCGACCCATCCGAGGCCACCGCCGATAGGAAAACCTACTGACATTCCGGCAATCGAATTGGCTGCAGTAAGGAAGATATTGGCAAAATTCCAAATGAGACCTCCCAGCATGGCATAGCCTACACTATGCCATGTAAATTCGCCAATACTTGCACCGCCGAGTGTCAACATTCCGACAAGAGCGGTAAGGAAGAACCCGAAGATGTAGTCCCAGTAGAACAGAGGGAATTTCCAGTTCTTGTTCGTCACGAGTTTCTGCGTATTTGCCCATGAGCCCCAGCAGAGGCAGCAATAGACGCAACAAACAAGTCCGACAACAGGATTAGTTACAAGTACCATGGTGAGAAGGATTATTCATGAACATAAAGATCCCATCCGAGATAATTCTCAATAGCGTCACGGAGTATTTCCTGAGCCTTGCCGCGGCATGCAGCCACATGGTGCTCGAATCCGTTTTTGCATATGTGTTTCATAAGTTTCTGAAGTTCAGGAACCTGTGTAACTGCGATACATCCGTCCATTCCGTAAGGGTCGTCAGTTATGAGGCCTTCTCCGAGATATGCCTTGATGCAACCTTTGGCATCGTCAGTAGAAATACGGAAATATGTAAAGTTTCCGCCTGAAACCTTGGCGCAAACAGCACCGAATGTATGAACTTTTCCGAGTGTACGTCCAAGGACACCGAGAGGTACGAGCTTAAGGTCAGAGTTGCCGACAAATTCGCGAGGGAAGTTGCCGCAATGTGTGCAGACGCATTTCTGACGGTCTTCAGCAAAGTTGTTGTTCCAGTCCATCAATGCTGATGAACGTCCTGAAGCAAGTGTGAGGGCATACATTGACACTGCACCTGCAATATCAGTCTCGCATGCGCAAGGAACAAGCTTGTCACCGAGCATACTCATTGCAACGCAGGCTGCACATCCGTAGTTCTGTTCGAGGGAATCCCAGCACTGGATAGCGAGAGCATCACAGTCATTGGCCTTTCTCCATCGCTCCACCGCGATAGCAAACTTAGCTACGAGAGGCATCTTCTCGGCATAGGCCTCAGGCACCTTCGCATAGTCGGCGACAGCCTTTGCCTTCTCGAGATACTCAGGATCATTGTCAGCAATCTTCTGCGCTGCGAAAATAACCTCTGAAAGGTCGGCAGGAACCACTGTAATTCCATATTTCTGAAGGAGTTTCTCACTGCAGCGGCAGGTATTGAATCCGAGAGGACGTGTTCCGATCTGACCGATACGGCAATGTCTCAAGCCATTGACAACGCGGCAGATGCCTGCGAATTTGTTGATATCCTCAACGAGTTCCTTAGAGTAAATCGAATATGTATGGAGAGTTGTGTCAGTGAACGGAATGCCGTACTGATAGAGGTTGTTGCAGACTGAAATCTTTCCGCAGAATGCGTCGCGGCGGCTGTCGAGGTCCACCTTGTCGTTCTCATCATCACATGCTTGAACGAGGACAGGAACACCGAGGTCAGCATCCTTTATGGCATTGATGATACCGATTTCGAAGCCGAAGTTAGGGAGAGAAACAATGAGACCGTCGATTTCATCTCTGTGCTCGCGGAAAAGTTTAGAGCATTTGAGACCGTCTTCGCGTGTCTCGATACTGCTGCTGCCTGTAGGAGTCGCGTCTTCAGGCAGGATCACATAGTCATATCCCTGCTCTTCAAGGGTTTTGAGAAGCTGAGCACGGACATCTCTTGCCAATTCTGAATTGAAATAAGCTCTTGTGCCGATGATAACACCGAAACACATCTTTTTATTGTTCTTGTACATAATTATGTGATTTTAATATTTTCTGACCAATTCTTCTACGGCTTCACGCCAGATTGCGTAAGCCATTTTTGCTGAGTTTCTTCCATCTCCAGGAACCACAGGGGCGTCACAGACACGTGTCGCTGCGGCCTCATCGAATGTCAGCCATTTCTTTCTTGCAAATCCGTTCATTACGAAGGCTCCGAATGCGGATGCGTCTTCTGCTTCTGAACGTACTACCGGAACACCCAGGAGGTCTGACTGGAACTGCATCAGGAAGCGGTTTCTGGTAGGGCCACCGTCCACGCGGAGTTCCTTAAGACTGATTCCCGCCTCGGAAGTCATCGCTTCCACAAGGTCAGTCACCTGATATCCGATGGATTCGAGTGCAGCGCGGCAGACATGGGCCTTTCCTGTGCCAAGTGTCATTCCTACGATACGGGCTCTGACTGCGCTGTTCCACCACGGTGCTCCGAGACCGGCAAATGCCGGGATGAAATAAACCCCTCCGTTATCAGGGACTGATGTCGCAAATCCTTCTATTTCAGCCGCATTATTTATCAGTTTAAGTTCTCTTTGCAACCATGCTATCGTCGCTCCGGTGCAATGGATATTGCCTTCGAAAGCATAGAAAGTCTTGCCCAATGCCGAAAATCCTACTGATGTAACCATTCCGGCCGGTGCCTTGGCTGCATTTTCACCGATATTGACCATTACTGAAGAACCTGTTCCGTATGTTACCTTTCCTTGTCCTTCACCGAAGCACATCTGACCGGCAAGCGCACCATGTGAATCTCCCAGGACTCCTGCAATCTGTACCGGTTCTCCGAAAACGCCCTCGGCATCTGTTGTGCCGAACACGGCATCAGAAGGAAGAGCCTGCGGTGCCATCGACTCAGGCACATCCAACATTGACATCAGGTCCTTGTCCCATGCAAGGGTGTGTACATTGAACAGCATCGTGCGGGAAGCATTGGTATAATCGGTCGCGTGAACCTTTCCTCCTGTCATTTTCCATATCAGCCAGCAGTCAATCGTTCCGAAAAGGAGATGTCCGGCCTCCGCATCTTCACGTGCGCCGTTGACATTGTCCAGAATCCACTTGATTCCGCTTCCGGAGAAGTACGGGTCAATCATAAGTCCGCTTCTCTCCTGCACGAGATCAGAGAATCCTTCCGCTTTAAGCCTTTCGCAGATTTCCCTTCCGCGCATACACTGCCAAACCACCGCGTTGCATACCGGTTTTCCGGTTCTGCGGTCCCACACGACGACTGTCTCGCGCTGATTTGTCAATGCCAGTGAGAATGATGCGTCAGCTTCTGCAAGGGCATCCTTGACAATCCTTATAGCCTCTATCGTATTCCTGTAGATTTCTTCGGCATCATGCTCCACCCATCCTTCTGCAGGGTAATACTGTTTGTGGGCCACACTTGAGGAATGAAGAAGTTTTCCGTCCTCACTGAAGAGCAGAGCCTTTGTCGCAGATGTGCTCTGATCGACAGATATTACGTAGCTGCTCATGCCTTTGCCGGTTTATTTGCCCTGAAAAATTTCTCAGCAGATTTTGTAATTCCTTCAGCGTCAATGCCATAGTATGCAAAAAGCTCTTTGGAAGTGCCATGCATCATATCCTCGTCAGGAAGTGCCAGAATCTTTACAGGCACCGGCTTCTCGCTGAGTTCTTCTGTTACGAGAGCTCCGAGCCCGCCATATATGCTGTGCTCCTCTACGGTAACGATGCAGCCTGTTTCCTCGGCAGCCTTGCGGAGAGCATCCTTGTCGAACGGCTTGATCCATGAATAATCGAGTACTCTGGCATTGATCTTCTTCTCCTCCAGCATTTCGGCAGCTTTCAGTGCATGGTAAACGGTTTCGCCTGTGGCGATGATGGTGATGTCTTTTCCTTCATGGAGAAGGTTCGCCTTGCCGGGGATGCAATCGAAGTCATGATTTTCATAAACTTCGCCTGTGGCTCCCCTGCCGACTCTAACGAATACGGGCTCGGGATAATCCACGAGCATCTTCACGAGTTTCTCCGTCATGTTTCCGTCAGACGGGAGAACCACGTTCATTCCCGGGAATGCCCTGAGGACAGCGATGTCATGAAGGCTGTGATGTGTTGCGCCCAATGCCCCGTAAGCGATTCCGCCGCTCACGCCAAGAATCTTCACCGGATTTCTGCTGTATGCAACATCGACTTTCACCTGTTCGAGGGATCTGGCCACATAGAAACATGCAGGGCCGCAGCAGAAGACTTTCTTTCCGCTATGGGCCAATCCAGCAGATATTCCGACCGCATCCTGTTCTGCGATTCCACATTCCACAAACTGACTCGGCAATTCTTTTGCGAAGTCGCCAAGAGTAACAGAGCCGCGGGCGTCTGTTGTCACCGCTATGATGTCCTTGTCATTACGGGCAAGTTCCAGCAGCGTAGATGTAAAACTTTTTCTGCTATCTTTCATTTTCGGTTCCGTTTATGATTCCAGTTCTGTTATCCTCTGTTCAATTTCATTGACAGCCTGAGCATATTGTTCCTCTGTCGGAACTCCATGATGCCATTTTGCGACACCTTCCATATATGACACGCCATAACCTTTCGTCGTGTGAGCTACCACCATGTGAGGCTTGTCGGAAGTAAGGTCAATGCCATCAAGGACCCGCACAATGTCATTGACATCATCACCATTCATTTCGAGGACCTCCCAGCCGAAGGCTTCCCACCTCGAGCGGATGCTCTCGATAGGCATCACATCTTCAGTAGAGCCGCTGATCTGCAACATGTTCCTGTCAATGATAGCGATGAGGTTGCCGGTTTTATAGAGATTCGCAGCCATAGCCGCTTCATAAATAGAACCTTCCTCCTGCTCGCCGTCGCCCATCATGACTACGGTCTTGTAACTCTTGCCGTCCATTTTTGCTGCGATTGCCATTCCGAGACCGAAAGAGAGTCCATGTCCAAGGGCTCCGCTGTTTACTTCAATGCCGTGAAGCGTGCACAAAGGATGACCGGCAAGCGGTGAGCCGAACTTGCCTAAGGTGTCCACAAGCGATGCCTCCAGAATTCCTTTGGATTCCAGAACAGCATAAAGAGCTTCCACACAATGACCTTTGCTCAGTACAAATCTGTCACGATTTTCATCATCGAGATTGTCCTTTGTGACATTCAGATAATGATTATAGAGAACAGTAAGTGTGTTGAGGCAGGACAAATCACCACCGGTATGACCGGCTCCCGCATTGTAGATAATGCCGAGAAGTCGCTTTCGATTCCTTTCAGAAAGCAGTTTAAGAGACTTTATATCCATAATTATTAGTGCCGTTCAGCAGAAATTCTGCTGGATTACTGTTATTAATTGGTGCAAAGATAAGCAAACGAAAGTAATAAACAAAGGAAACCGAAAGTTTTTTCGAAAATTTTCGGAACTATTTCTTCTTTTACTTACGAAAGTTGGTTTTCCGTAAATTTTCACTTAACTTTGTAGCAATTAAAAAGCTGATATCTATGGCACTAAACCAGAGGAGAACCGAGATTCTCAATCTCATTCAAGAGGACGGACACGCAAAAGTTCAGAAGCTTTCGAAAATATTCAAAGTTTCGGATGTAACCATCAGACAGGATTTGGAAGAACTGGAAAAGATGGGTTATGTCCAGAGAGAACATGGCGGAGCCTTTCTTAAGGATGTCGGCACGTTCGCCAAAACCGGTCAGCTTTTCAACAAGTCCCACATGGACGAGAAGATAGCTATCGCCAAGACTGCCGCGAGCCTTGTCAATGAGGGCGAGACAATTATCCTGGATTCCGGTTCCACGACAACCGAGCTCGCCAGACAACTTGTCGGTTACAAGAGCCTGAATGTATTGACCAATGCATTGAATATTGCGATGATGCTCGGTGAGAATCCGGGAATCAGCCTGCTTGTTTCCGGTGGCGAGTTCAAGGCTCCGACTCTGTCATTGACAGGTGAGATTGCAGCCAAACTTTTCAAAGGTATCCATGTAAACAAGCTTTTCCTTGCTACAGCAGGCATTTCAACCGAAGATTTTCTTCTCACCTATCCGAGTCTCAGCGACCTTTCCGTAAAGTCCGCCATGATTCGTGCCGCTTCGAAGGTTTATCTCCTCGCCGATTCTTCCAAGATTGGCAGGCCTTCGTTTGCCAGTCTCGGCCGCATATCATTGATAGACACTCTTATAACCGATGACAAGATAGATACTGCAGCCGCTGCGCGTATCGAGGAGCTTGGGGTGAAGATCATTATCGCCAGCACGGAGGAGAGCAGGTAGATAGCGAGATTATCGAACAAGACAAATTGCCCGGACAAACATGGCGTTTTCCGGGCAATTTGCGTTTCAGCAGATGGCAGTGTAGCGACACTACCATCCTGAAGGACCCTGCCGGCAATATCAAAATGACATAAATGAAGTGGTTTTTGAGGACACAAAGATTTAAAAATCATCATTAAAATTTAAGAATCA
>ERZ1026901.40-NODE-40-length-108359-cov-8.180898_pt1 | contig 108359 bp, 102 predicted proteins | sample MGYA00380179_ERZ1026901 | MGnify/ENA primary metagenome ERZ1026901 (study PRJEB33269, sample SAMEA4719815) | human gut metagenome | biome: human-associated habitat; feature: organic feature; material: feces | place: Cameroon | collected 2013-10 ... | reverse complement strand
AATAAGATATAATGAAGATACTAAATTATTGTATTGCATTTTTGAGGGAGAGGAGCTTGTCATGGTAGAAATCAATTCCATGCCGCTGGTGTCAGTCATCTTGCCGGTGTATTTGGGAGAAGATTACATTAGGGAAACCATCCGCTGTATTTTGTCTCAGACCTATACCAAGATAGAACTGTTGGTTATCGATGATGGCTCACCAGATAAAAGCGGCAGTATCGCCGATGAAGCCGCATCCCTGGATGCAAGGCTTACGGTATTTCATCAGCCGCACCGTGGAGTGTCTGCGGCAAGAAATGTAGGGCTGGAACATGCCCGCGGGGACTATATCTGTTTTATTGACTGCGACGATCATGTGTATGGAGATATGATTCGCATGATGGTTATGGCCATGGAAAAGAAACATGCGGATATGTCCATATTTAATGTATTTGATGAAAATGAACGGGGGCTCGGTGGTCTCCTGGGCTGGCATATCAAGAGCAGAGACATTCCTTCCGATATGATCAAGGCCAGACTTTTCCTTGGATTGGATCCCCAGGTATGGAGAAAAGTGTACCGTGCTCATCTGTGGGAGAATGTCCGTTTTCCGGAAGATGTGCTTTATGAGGATCTGTATGTGAACAGTGAGGTCCTGCTGAATGCGAAAAAACTGATTGCTACCGACCAGGTACTGTATGATAACAATCACTACAATGAAAAGAGTGTCAGTGCGCTGGAAAAAGAACCCCGCATACTTTATGAACTCAAAGCATGGATGCATAACCTGAATCTGGCCAGAAAGATACCGGTACTATCGGCCTACCGGGAATATTACCGCTGGCAGGCCCTTCGCTGTTGGGCTAAGTGCAATGGTACTCTGGGAGAGGATATGTTCCAGGGCAACAGCGCCATTTATGATGTACTGTTCACGGCGCTCCCACTGGCTGATGCCATTCGTCCGGCACCGCAGAGCGATAGAAACACACTTCTCTATTATATGGCAGAAGTGGAAGCCATGACCCTGGCGATTACGATGCTCAAGCAGTGCGGCCTGGAGTGTCACCACGAAGTGCGCGATATGTTCCAGGCAGCAGTGCCTGCTCTGTGCATAGATAATGTGCTGCATATACTGCACCCTTCGTCCAGAGAACTTCTTCTCTGCGCCATTGAAGAAGCCAGAAGATACAAGAGGCGACTGAACTTCGGTCAGCGCTTTATGATGGGCATGATTGGAAAAGGGCCTAAGGATGTGCTGGAACTGAAAGGCCGGCAGTACCTGAAACGCGGAATCAGCAAATAAAAGATGAGCCTGTGGATCAAGGACCGCTTAAAGACAGGCTTGAGAATTGAGGTTTGAGATTAGAGGAGAATTGCAAACATAGAGCTGTCAGGCAAATCAGGCGGTCGGACAATAGACCGGAAGTTCATTGAACTTCCTTCAGAATGAATTGAAGGAAGCAAAAAACGATTTTCCATAAGTTGGAAAATCGTTTTTTTGCTTCCTTGCGGAGTAATTATGATGGAATAATGAGAAGGTATTCTTTTGATAGGCTGTAAGTCTATATTTCCTCTACGTTAGAGTGAAGGAAAGTATGATAGATGAGCTGACGCTCAAGGGATGTGCATCCTGAACAGATGCAGGGCTGTATGAGTCAAGGCTCATAGGATTATGCAACCCCATGAGGATTGCAGAGGGAAGCGGAATACTCTCTTGTGAAAGGTAAGAATGCACTTACTGTCCTGCTTCAAGCTTTATAGCAGACCGGCCCGCCAGCCTTAGCCCCATCATTTCTCATCCTGCTGCCGAAAGCCAGCAGACTGTTTTTTGAAGGGGTGCCGGATTATGGATAATCAGCAGTAATAACAAGTGAAAATATTATCAGTATCCTGTAAAAAGTGCGTAAAATCTTAATATGTGAAAAAACGAAAATCTGTTCATCGATTATTTGTTTGCTGCAAAGAATTTCCCATGAAAAGCCGGGTTATTCAACTTATTCACAGGTTTATCCACAAAACAAGTGAAAAAAGTGAATTTTTTATAGTGAAAATTTTCTAAAAATCAGAAAATATGGGGTATCCATCAAAAGTGTACACTCTAGATGTACACATAAAAATGTGAATATATGTGAATAATGTGTTGAATATCTGTCAGATAAAACAGAAAAAAGGCATACAGAATACGATAAAGTCTGGAATCAGTCAGTATGTGAAGAATGTGAATAGTGAAAAGTGAATAGATGAATAAGTGGAATAACCCTGTGAATTTCTGTCTGGAGAGGACATATTTTTGATTTTTTAAGGTTAAAAATCAGTAAATATCGGTAAAGTTGATGTAAAACAATGAGAAATGTCCACATGGAGAGGACAGGCAAAAAAAGGAGACCTGCCATTTACTGTGTATGCTACAATACTTATAGATTTAGGATATTAAATATAGAGTAGATATGACGTGGAAAATCACAGTGAGGAGTTATTATGGAATTTCATCATTTTGAGATGAAAGATAAGGAATATATCAATTCATTTTTCGGAGAACATCATTATCAGCAGTGTGACTGTTCATTCAATACCCTGTTCCTCTGGCAGCATGCATACAGCACCATGTGGGCAGTAGAAGATAATATTTTGTTTGTCAGGGCCGGCCGTGGAGACATGGCTTATTTTATGCCCCCGTTTGAAGGCAAGGGTGCCCCTTTTGTACACGGACTTGAAATTATTAAGAAGCATCTGGACGAACTGGGCAAGCCGTTCCGCCTCATGGGGGCATCTCCCTGGGTAGTGGAACAGATTAAGCAGCTCTGCCCTGGAAAATATGAATTTGAAGAAGACCGGGATGACTTTGAATACATTTATAAGACCAGTGACCTTATCCATCTTCCAGGGAAAAAGTTTCGTATGAAGAAGAATCATCTCAATGGATTCCTCAGAACCTATCCGGACTATGTATATGAACCGATTACCCACGAAAATATGGAAGAAGTAAAACAGGCTTCTGCCGAATGGTTCAAACGTCATGGGGATATTGAAGAGGAAGAATATTCCATCAGACTCTGTTTTGATAACTGGGATGCCCTGGGCGTAAAAGGAGCCATCATCCGTATTTACGGAAAGATTGAAGCTTTTACCATTGGGGATAAGATGAATGACCAGGTGGCCCATGTTCATTTTGAAAAGGCTAATCCGGAGATCCGCGGACTTTATCAGGCCATTAACCGGGATTTCATTCTCCATGAATTTGCAGATACAGAATTTGTGAACCGGGAAGAAGATCTGGGAGTTCCCGGACTTCGCCAGGCGAAGATGGAATATAACCCGGATCACTTTGCAGAAAAGTATAATGTCGTATTGGCAGGTACCCTGGGCAAGTAGGGAAAAGTCAGGAGAGGTGAAGCAAGATGCAGTTTCGAAGAGCGACGGAAGCAGACCGTAAGTCGATTGAAGCGCTGTGGGCCTATTGTTTTGAAAAGCCGGATGAGCCATTTTTTCAGTGGTATTTTTCCCGGGCGTGTCATATGGATGATGTAGTGGTGGCGGAAGAAAACCAGCACATTGCGGCGGATCTGCATCTGAGGCCGTATACATTGTACCTTCGGGGGAATAGTATGCCTGTGGATTATATGGTAGGTGTGGCAACGCACCCAGCTGCCAGAGGCAGGGGAATTGCCAGTAAGCTGCTGAAGAATGCTTTCCGCATATCCAGGTCCCGTGGAAAATCTGCAGTCATCCTTATGCCATCGGAGGCCTCTTTCTATATGCCTCTGGGCTGTTCCTTCTATGTACAGCAGTGGGAACGCAGTGCTGCTCCGGAATGGCTGGCACGGATTGGGGAAAAACCGGAAAAGGCAATGACTGTTTCTTCTCCCGATGAATGGCATATTCTGGCTTCCGTATATGAGAAATTCACAGAAAGAAGGAACGGATTTACCCAGCGCGACGAAAAGACATGGCGGACCTTTATCGAGGGCCAGCTGAATGAGGGCTATATCGCCGTTACAGGCGATGAAACGGGTCCGATAGGGTATTTATGCTATGGTATGGACGGAAGGCGTCTTATAGCCAATGAAATGGCGTATTCATCGGATCGCGGTCGCAGGGGACTTTATGCTTTCATGGCCGGGCACCGCGGTTCTATTGATCGGTGCATATGGTATGAACCGCTGGACGACTGTTCCTTCTACTACTGGCCCAATGGGGCGGAACATATATATATTGAAAACCGCACCTTCCCGTTCATGATGGCACGCATCACCGATCCGGTAGGGGTCATTGATGGTCTGCCTTGTGAGAAACAGATACATGGAGAATATTCCTTCCAGCTGGTGGATCCGGTACTGAGTGAAAATAATGGAATATATATGATACGAGCCGAGGACGGGGCGATTCACGCCCTGCAGGACGATATTTTCTACAAACTTCGCCTTCACATTGAGGATACCTCCGGCATCGATCTGGGAAACCACATTCCGGAACCCTCGTTCTGCATGAATGTGAATACCCTGGCAGAACTTGTCTTCGGGACCTCTGACTTCAATGAACTTCTTAAGAGAAACCAGATTACCTGGCTTACAAAAGACGAAGCCGTAAAAGAAAAGATATCCCGTTTCATGATGGGCATACTTCCGGAAAAAGATAACTGGATTGCCGAGTGGTATTAGAGATGAGTCTTTGTGTAAAGGCAGACCGCCTGCAGAATGCAGGCCATCAGACACAAAACTCGAAAAATTTTCTTCAGACATCAGACAAAAAAGCGGCAGGAAATTTTCCTGTCGCTTTTTGTTGTTGAGGATTGCAGAGGTGAAGCAGAATGTTTTCATTAAAGGATTTTCCTTATTCTCTCTCAAACCTCATATCTCATATCTATCTTTTAAGTCTGAAAGGAAGCCGCTCAGGCTTCCGGTCTGATGTCTGATTTTCTGACGTCTGTTCGGATTTCCTGGACCTCCATCTTCCCATCTTTATCATATCTTGCTATATACGTCCGGTTTCCCAGGTTCATAAGGAAATAGGGGGATATGCTGTCTGTTTTTCTGGTGATAGAGTATTTCTGTGTAGTATCCGGGAAGGATTCTTTCCAGATGAGCATTCCGTTCTTGCGGATGGCGGCGTGAATAGTGTGGCCGTCGGCGTTGACGGTGAAGGCCAGCAGGGCTCCGGTTTCATCGTTGAAATACATGGTGGAGGCAGAGGAAAAATTCATGTCTCCTTCGCTGGCGGTAGAAAAATACAGCTGTCCTGTTTCTGTAGAGGAGTGAATAATCTGCGCGGTGCCGGCCGGCGTATAGGCGCTGGCGGATAGGGGCAGAAAAAAACATAATGCCAGAGGTAATGCTAAGTATTTTTTCATGGTGAAAAGAACCTCCTTACTTATCATCTGCCCGGACGTCGGGATAGGATTCCTTGTCCGGTGTGGGATTAGCTTCCTGGTCCATTTCATATTGCCAGAATTTGGTAGGAACCAGTTCCCCGTCTTCATTTATTACATAGCGGGCAGAATGCTGCAGATTTTTTTCGACGGGTGTGGCCACCGGTGTGGTAAATCCCTGACCGATAACGTCAGTGGTGTTCATAATGAACAGAAACGCATGTGGGTCTATGACATGGATCAGCTGGCGGAGTTTGGCAATCTGCGTCAGATCAATGATGGCAAAAACGATTTGTTTTCTTGCGCCGCTGAATCCGCCCTGGCCGTCCAGGAGTGTAGCACCATGACCGATTTCCCGAAGAATGCCATCGGTAATTTCCAGAGGCTTTCTGGATACGATGAACGCCGCTTTTCTCTGCGCGGTACCGATAACGACCCGGTTAGCCACATTGGCGGTAAGGTACATGCCGATTAAGGTACATACGGCACGTTCCAGGGAGAATATGGCGGCACTGGCGCCTACAATAATCACGTTCAGGCCAAAGACCACATTGCCGATTTCCAGATTGTAGTATTTCTTTAAAATGGCGCCTACGATGTCCAGTCCGCCGCTGTTGGTGTTATAGCGGTACAGAAGGCCGGTGCCGATACCGATGATGAAACCACCGGTAATGGCAGAGACCAGTGGGCTCTGAATAATGATGGAATGGCTGAGAAAGGCGGTAGCATCAATAAAAAATGACAGCGTTACCGTTCCCAGGATGGAAACAGCCGTGTAAAACTTTCCCATATATCGGAGGGAAAGAATCAGCAGCGGAATATTTAAGAGAAGGTTCATAGTACCGATGGGGAAACCGGTAAGGTAATAGATAATCATGGCGATACCGGCCAGCCCTCCGGCCAGGAAATGATGAGGTACAAAGAAAGCATTCATCCCTATGGCATATAACAGGGTGCCAATCACAGTGACCACGAAGACGACAACGCACCGTTTCATCATCGCATTATCAGCCCATCCTGCGGTTTTCATAAGGTACATCCTCCCTGATGGAAATGCATAAATAAAGAAAAATATGAGTTATCCCCCATATTATACAACGGGATAAGAAAAATGATAAAGCACAGGAAATTGGGAAAACAGGGAGAAACACTGAATCTGTCGTTTTTTACAAGCATGGTGAATCCTTGCTATAATAGCATGAGCAGAAGCGTGTACATACGCTTATCTATCGAATCGGGAGTAAAAATATGATTACAGATGAAGCGTTCCGCCAGGCGGTGAAGGCCGCTATTGCGGAGCATAAGAAAGACAGAAATATTGCATTTACCTGGGAAGGGCAGACATACTGGATCAAGCGCCGGCTTTCCAATGGAAGAAATCAGTTTGCCAAATCGTCAGTAAATGTACAGTTTTATACAGAAATAGCGCGCTCGTCTATTGCCCATACGCTGACCGGACTTTCTCCGGAGATTGTGTATCTCGATGCAGACTGCATGGTCACCCGGGCGGCGGGTGAAAATATTAACCACTGGATGCGGCGCAGGGATGTCAGTGAGGAAGAAAAGCTGGAGATTTTAATCCGCACAGGTCAGGCGCTGGGAGAACTCCATCAGGCGGGAATGACCCATGGGCGCCCGGCACTTCGGGATTTTCTGTATGAGGATGGCCGGGTAACACTTCTGGACTGGAAAAATATGCCCCGGTGGGACAATAAGAAGAAGCGCATGACGATGGATTATCTGTTGCTTCTATTATCGCTGTTCCGTGAACCCTACTCGGAAATAGATTATATTAAGGCACTGGAAAAGGGATATACTGGCGCTAACGGCGGAGAAACCAGAAAATGGGCTCGTGCCTTTCTGAAAAAGCATGCGCTTATCGGCCATCTGGCCAAAGCGCTGGATGTCTTTCACATGAAGGATGTGGAAGCTTTTTCCAGATTATACAGGTATCTGGCAGATTAAGAGGAGATTATGGCAAACGTATTAAGTAATGCAATCATAAAGACTATTCGCCTGGGCAGAGGCGGGGAAGAAAAATCTTTCCATATCGCCTTTACCGGCACGGCGGATTATATTTCTCATATGGGCGTGGTAGCGCTGTCCGTACGAAAGTGGAACCCGGACATGCCACTGAGTTTTCATTTTTTCGTCAATGATCTGAGTGACAGAGAACGGGGACATCTTATTTCTCTTTCCCAGATGACCGGGGCCTCTGTGTACGTGCATCTTATTGATGACAGTTGCTTTACCACGTTGCTTCTGTCAGACGGAGTGGCTGCCTTTTTCTATCGCTTCCTCGTGGCGCCTACCCTGGCCAGCCTCACCGACCGGGTATTATATCTGGATGGAGATATGATGTGCCATGGGGATGTGACCCCTCTCTGGAAGATGGACCTTTCCGGATTCGATGCCGCTGTAGTGACAGACCGCCGGGAAGAAAGTAATGCGAAACGGGTGGGTACGTCTAAATATTTCAATGCGGGCATGATGCTTATTAACATCGACCAGTGGATGAACGACGGCCTGTTTGATGATATTGTAAGGCGGGCACAGGAAAATGTGGCCAAAGTGGGAAACCGTCTGTCTCACCACGATCAGGACATTCACAACCAGATGCTGGATGGCCGGGTAAAGTACCTGCCAAAGAAATACAACTATCTGTATAATCTCGATCGTCAGTCTCTGTTTGCAAAACAGCCGGAAAATGAACCCTATGAGAAACAGGTCATCATACATTTTGCCGGGCATGCCAAACCATGGCATAGCTGGGTACAGAACTGGCCGGCTGTCCAGGAATACGCTGCCCTGCAGAATGAATCTCCATGGAAAGGCTATCCGCTGGTTCCGCCAAAGGGAAGAAAAAATCTTCATCAGGCCGCCAGAACAGCCAGAATGCAGCATCACTATGGCGAAATGGTGAAGTGGTATGTTCAGTATATAAAATCAAAAATTTAAAGTCTGAGGTCTGAAAAGAAGAGGTCGCAGCCCTATGTTGGAAAACAGTTTATTTATCCTGATTACGATGACAGGTATTTACAGTGCAGCGGCTCTTTTTGGCTGTCTGCATATACTTAAGTGGCGCGGACTCCAGATGGGACTTCTGGGGGGATTGCTTCTTCTGGCAGCAGGCTATCGGGTCAATGATGCATATCCCGTTTTTTATTTATCTGTTTCCGGTATATACGAAAGAGTAGCCCAAAACTATTTATATGTTGAAAATGCATCAGAGCCAGGTATTTACTAATGATATGCTGTTTGATACCATGAGTGGCATTTTGCAGGCGCCAAACAATAATTATAGCGAAGCATATAATCTGACTTCTCCGGATTGTTGCATTAGTTAAAATAATACATAGACGGTATGGGGAGAAAAATTAAAAATAATCTGGAGTTAAATTGAATTCCGGGCTGGCTCTGGGGAATAAGCTAAACTGGACCTGGGAGAATAAGCAATTGGATGCATAAAGAAATTAGCATCTTAAGGTACTGACCGTTTATGGTAAACGCAAGGTGAGGGAAATCCACGTTGTTGAATTAAGAAACAGGTAGTAAAGGAAACAAAGGGTGTAACAATCCTGATTTGGAAAGGGGAGAAAATACAGAAAGTGATACATGACATACGGATTGATCAAATTGCGAACATATCAATTTTTATGATTTTGGTGATACTTTCATGGTGTTTTAAGGCGTCATATTTCAGCTATGCACTGATTATTTTTGGGGTGTTCCTCATTATGGATGGCATATATTCATCTCAGGAGAAAAAATCTTTTTTCCAAAAGCCAAATGGAACATTTTGTCTTATGACAGCAGGAATTCTGTTTTTTTATATACTGTTCATACTTACGGCTGTGTTACATGGAAGTCGATTGGATTTTGCTAAATCACTCGATTATACGGAGCTATGTTTCCCCTTTTTTATAACCTGGTGGATTTTGAGCAAATATGATGCGGAAAAAGGATTTCGCTGGGGAATTCTGATTGGAGTTATGATTGCCTGTGGTATCGGGTTATATCAATGGCATGTAAATCCTGGAGTAAGAATTAAAAGTTCCTATGCTCATCCAAACCATTTTGGAATTATGATTAATCTTACGATTCCGATACTTGGGTATTATGCGTTGAAAATAAAACAGCACACCTATAAAATCTTATCGGTCTGTACAATGGTTACGCAGCTGGTGTGTCTGTATCTTACCGGATCCAGAGGGGCGGTACTTGCATTGGTAGGGGCCTTTATTTTAGGGGTGTTATGGACATATCTCAGTTTGAGAAAATATCAGGTTATTAAATACAGCAAATGCATCTGGATTATCATGTTGCTGTTTCTTCTTGGCGGTGGAGTGGCTTTCCATCATATGGGGCAGGAAAGAAATGTTGATGTTATAGAACTGGCTGAATCCGGAAAATCCATTACTCGTGCCGGCGGGGAAAGAGCACAGATGATTCAAGCAAGTATTGCTATGTGGAAAGACCATAAAGTTCTGGGAGTTGGTGCTGGTCACTGGGGGGAAGCATATTATGGGCCATACAAACCTGCAGATATCCATGAAAAGGGGCATTCTATGCCACATAATATGCCGATATTCTTCTTATCAACAGGTGGGATAGTTGGGGTTGCTGGATATGGAATTTTTGTTATTATATCGGCAGTTACTTTGACACAAATAGTGAAAATGAAAAAAGATCCAGCTTGTGGATTAGCTGTTTATATGGTATTCCTTTCATTTTTCTTGCAGGGACTTGTAGATTCAACAATAATTAATAAAATTCCGGCAAGAATGTATTTTGCATTAATGGGGAGCTTTATCCCGTTATGTTATATGCAGTTAAAGCAGAAATAGGATGAGAGGTAAATGCGAATATTATTGGCAAGAATTGCTGCGCTTAATGGTCGTAATGGTGGCATGGAGCACGTAGAAGCACGCATGGCTAATGCTATGATTAAAAGAGGGCATAAGGTAGGTGTTTTGTCATATGACACACACGACGGAAGCCCCTACTATTCGATTGATTCATCCGTTCGAATGTTAAATCTGAACAATTTTGTAGAAAGCACAAAACACTCATTGGCGCTTAAATGTATACGCGAAGTGGTAAGACCATTTAGCAGAAGAAAATTTTTATATTGGAAAAATAGATGGAGATATTCTTATTTCAGTGGAGCGATAAGAACAGTGCTAGACAAATTTAGGCCTGATGTTATTGTTTCTTTTGATGCAGAATCAAGTGCTGTTTTCTTTGGAACTTGTCCAGAGTTAAAGATTCCATTGATTACCATGTTTCATTTTTCAGTAGATGAAGCGGTTAACTGGGCGGATGCCCAGGAAATTGAGGCACTAAAGAAGAGTGACTGTGTGCAGGTACTGCTGAAAGATGATTTAGTAAAATTAAAGAAAAGGCTTCCTCAGGTTCAGGTAGTGTGTATTCCTAATGTCGTTCCAGAGTATTCGGTTATGGCTGATTTAGGAAAGAAAAAAACAACATATACAATTATAGATGTAGCCAGGCTCACCAAAAATCAGAAAAGGCCTTATCTTCTGATAGAGGCTTTTTCCAGATTAGCCGAAAAGTATCCAGAATGGCGTGTGCAGTTCTGGGGATCAGAGCCTGATGGAAATACGGTATATACCCGAGAACTCCAGAAACTAATTGAATCTAAAAATCTTGGGGACAAAGTTACTCTTTGTGGGAATACCAATGACGTGCTAAGTAAGTATATAAATGCGGACATCATAGTTCTTCCAAGTGCTTATGAAGGGTTTCCTTTAGCTTTATCGGAAGGAATGAGCGCTGGCTTGCCTGGAGTTGGCTTTAGGAAATGCATGGGGGTCAATGAGATAATTGAGGATGGCAGGACCGGGTATCTTGTGGGAGATGGGGCTGAAGAGTTGGGAGAGGGCTTAAAAAAACTAATGGAAAATCAGAGGCTTCGTGTAAAAATGGGAAAAGCTGCTCATCAAGCGATGAAACGATATGAGCCAGAAAGAATCTGGTTGGCCTGGGAAACTTTGTTAAACGATATGGTAAAAGGAAAGCAATGGAGGGAATAAGACGATATAAGATATAAAGGATAGTATTATTCCTGTTTATAATGCAGAAAGCACAGTTCGTCGTGCCGGTAGACAGTGCGGTGAATCAGACAATGGATGCGCTGTATGAAGTCATTCTTATCGATTATGGTTCTCGGGATAGGAGTGCGGAGATTCTGGATGAATATGTTGACCAGTATACATATGTCCGAGTGATTCATCAGGCCAATCAGGGAATAACCCGGACTCGTGAGAATGGAATCAGAGCAGCGCGAGGCGAATATATTTTCTGGGTGGATGCAGATGATTATGCAGATAAACATCTGCTAGCAAAGACATTACCTCTGCTGGAAAGTGATGCTGATGTTGTCATTTATGGAACACAGTATTTTTGTGAGAACGGGGGCAGGGCAGATAACCGAATCCGGAAGAATATTATGGATAAAATAAATGAAACGCATTGCTTACAAAATTAGTAGAAGATGAATAAGGAGAACTTTATGGGGTGCCCTAAGATATCAATCATTGTACCTGTCTATAATGCGCAAGATTACATTTCGCGGTGTATAAAAAGTGTGCAGAAACAACATTATGATCAATGGGAATTGATACTGATTGATGACGGTTCAATGGATAGAAGCGGCTGTATTTGCGATGAGTACGCAGAGCGGGATAATCGGATTCGCGTAATTCATCAGAATAATCAGGGGGTCAGTACGGCGAGGAATGCTGCGCTGAAATATATTACCGGGCAATATCTGATGTTTTTGGATGCAGATGATTACATTCATCCAGAGTGTATTGCTACATTTGTCTCGTATGCAGATACGTATGGTGCGGATTTAGTGATGGCCAGACATGATAGACTGGAAGCAGATGGGACCTTACATCATGATTCTCCGGATTGGAGTCAATATAATACGAGCGAAAAGGTCAGGCTGGCCTTGTTACGTAATGATCTCCCAAATTTCGTATGGGGAAAGATATATAAGGCCGCTCTGTGGCAGAATATTACTTTTCCAGAAAATATGGTCATGGAAGATATGTATGTTATGGCAGACCTGGTTTTCAGGGCCAGCAAGCTTGTTGTTATACCTGAATATCTTTATGTATACAGTCATGAGAAAGAAGATAGTATCATGAATATTTCCGGGAAAGGATATTTACAGGTACGATACGGAAAATTTATCAGCTGGGCAAAACATGGTGATGTTATAAGAAAACATGGAGGTTCGGGGCATGAGTTCTGCGAATCCAATGCTGTTCATGCAGCAATTCGAGCTTATACCCTTGATTATGGAAGTGATATATTAACGGCACAGCAAAAAGACAAAATACAGGTGTACTTGAAGGAACATCATTCTGTAAACATAAAGTGGGTAGATAATTGGTGCAGAAAACAGATTATAGAAAACAACAGAGTACCACTTTTTTTATTAGGGGTTCTGCAACGTAAGATTCTGAAACTGCAAATGAAAAGAAGACACGATAGAATACGCAGAGAGAAAGCGCGAAGGAAGAAATAATACAAAAGAAGCTTTCAGGAAAGGATGATTAATCTTTTCTGAAAGCTCCTTTTGCGGTTTATGGATTATCTGGTAATTACATCCAGGTACTGTTCATAAGCATGGATGCTGTTGAATTCCTTCATAGGGAAGCATTCGCTGCTCCAGCGGATGAGGAGCCAGAGGCAGCCGGCGAATACGAGGAGCTGGAGGAGGCGGTAGAGGATGGAGATCTGGGTTCCGTGCTGGTCTTTCCAGCATGGGTTCAGGTGATAAGCACTTTGCCATATCCACCGGCAGTACAGCGTGAGATAAATCAGCATTCCCAGTACTGTGGCTAAAAGGCCGGTTGTTCCAATTCTTGGATAGATAATCTTAGTGATCCAGTCCCATGGCATGTGGCTTGCGAAGAATAGTTCTCTGGGGGAAAGTACCAGACCTGTGAGCTGGTAGTGGAGCAGATAGATGAAAGGGCTGAAGGAAAAATATCCTACCGTGGCCAGCACGATGGCGGTCATCATTTTCTTTCCCAGAACGGCCCGGGATATGATGTTCATCATGAAGAAGAGGAGCAGGAGCACACCGAATGCGGTGAGAAAATATGGTGTGAGATGGTTGAAGTCGAAGTGAAGGGAGCCGTTGGGGGCGTGAATGAGGCAGTACGGGAAAATGGTGATCCACAGGGCGAAAGGGATGTAGCCGATGCGCCAGAATGGATGCAGCATATTTTTCCCTGTCATGAGCTGAGTGAGGAACAGCATAATAAAACATTCCACCATGCTGCGCTGGAATCGATACCAAGCAAACAGGCCGGAAATATGGATACTCAGAAAATATAAAAAGGTGAGAAACAGAAAAAGCACGGCGGTGTATATGTAGCTGTGGATTTCCTGCCGGGAAATCCCATTCCACCAGAGGGCCATTTTCTGTCGTTCTTTGTACCAGAAACTCATAAAATCCTCCTTGAAAATCTTCTTCTAAGTATAGACGATAACCAGTAGTTCGCCAAATAAAAAAGCAAGAGAAAAGTTAGCCTGAAAATGCATTTTCTGCTACTATAGGAGTGTTCTTAACGTGTTATGAAACCGGTTTCCGGTTGTTTGTTTGCAAGAGGAAAATAGAATGAAACAAAGTATAAAACGGTCGTTGCTTACTGCCCTTCTGTTTGTGGTGGCAGCGGGCATCTTAAAACTGGGAGGAGACTATCCGACGCTGGCCAGTTATATGAATCCACGGCTTCTTACCTCCGTGGCGGTGGTGTGGATTGTATCCCTGGGGTTGAATTCCGTGTTTACGGATTCGTATCTGAAAAAACTCCTTCCCTGGGCGGTGGTGCTGCCTCTGCTGTGGGCGGCTGTCTTTACCTGGGGGTATGGATTTGCTGACCTTCCGGAAAAGAAGCATTTAGGGGATTATTACATGTATGCAGCTCTGATTTTTTCGCTGCCTTATGTGCTGGGGGTGTGGAGCCGCCGGTGTCCAAAGGTCAGGATTCCCTGGGGGATTCTGCAGGGGCTGTTGACGCTTTTCCTTCTGGTGATGCCATTTGTCTATGTGGGATACTATGTGGTCATGGGCGGAGAAATGGATATGTTTGCCATGATGGCCATTATGGCTACGCACAGTGATGAAGTGAAATCTTTTTTCACTACCGTGGCTTCGCCGGCTATGGCCGTTGGTTCCCTGGTGCTGATTGCATTGCTTCTGGTTCTTTCCATGAAAGGTTCATTCTCTCTGCTCCGGGCCGCTGCTTCCTGTGAGAATCCGGTAAAGAGTCATACTGGAAAAGGAAAAATCGGGCTGGTGTTGGTTACCATTCTGTTTATCGGCGGATTTTACCGCATGTTTACCCATGTATTCCCGGTTAATATTTATCGTGCCGTAGAAAGCAAGGGAAGTGATTTCCAGGTACTTTCCCAGATGAATAATAACATTAATAGAAATGTAGGAACCATGGCTCTCGAGGAAGGGCAGAATGCGCCGGATGGCACGTATATCGTCATTATCGGGGAAAGTGCCAACCGGGATCATATGAAGGCGTTCACTCCGGATTACCCTGAAAATAATACGCCATGGCTTTCGGCTATGGCGAAGACTCCGGATTTCGCCCTGGGATATAAGGCGTATTCCAATTTCCCGAATACGCTTATGTCCCTTAGCTATGCATTGACCAGCGCTAACCAGTATGGGGATAATGACTTGCGTCATGTAGTGAGCCTGGTGGATGCTCTCCGTAAGGCAGGATTTGCTACCGACTGGATTTCCTTCAAAAACCGCAGTTCCCTGTCCAGTGCAGGGGTGACCATGATTGCGGAACGCTGTGACCATACCTACTGGGAACAGAATCCGGATGAATATGCTCTGAATGTGCTGAAAGAATTACCGCCGGCAAAGAAACGGGTGGTGTTCATCAATATTACCGGCAGCCATTATACCTATAAGACCCGTGTTCCAGTATCCCGGTGGAATCAGTTTGGTATTTCTCCGAATAACCCGGACCATGATTATGATATGACCATTGCTTATGATGACTGGATTATGCAGAACATTTTCAATTATGCCCGGGATAATATGAATCTGCAGGCCATGGTGTATTTCTCTGATCACGGGGAAAATATGAAGCATTTCCATGGCACGTCACCATTCTACTTCGATATGGTACATATTCCATTCTTCGTGTACCTGTCACCATCGTATCAGGCGAAATATCCGGATCTGATGAGGCAGATGAAGGCCCATGAACATACAGTATTCACGAATGATATGATTTTTGATACTCTGTCCGGGGTGTTCCAGGCCCGTACCTCGTTCTATCATAAGGAGTACGATTTCTCATCTCCGGCATATGCCATCAATGGAGATAATGCCATGACTATGGACAGAAAGAGAAAGATCAAAGAAGATCCGGCATTCTGATTGGATAAACTATAAAGTGCGGCTGCCCGTTGATGTGGCAGCTGCACTTTACTTTTTTCCATGGGGTGGTTAACATAAGGAAGATAAAATATTATAAAAATAAGAGACATAAGGAGCAGGTTATGAAGAAGATAAGAAAAGCGGTTATCCCGGCGGCAGGGTTCGGAACCCGGTTTCTCCCGGCGACTAAGGCTATGCCTAAAGAAATGCTGCCCATTGTGGACAAGCCCACGATTCAGTATATTGTGGAAGAAATCCTGGAAAGCGGAATCAATGAGATTCTGATTATTTCTGGTCATGCCAAGCGGGCTATTGAAGATCACTTCGATTCATCTCCGGAACTGGAACGACATCTGTATGAACATGGCAAGATGGAATTGCTTAAGGAAATTGAACGCATTTCCTCTATTACGGTTCACTACGTCCGTCAGAAGCATATGAACGGACTGGGAGATGCTATTCTCTGCGCTAAGACCTTTATGGATGATGAGCCATTCGGTGTCATTCTGGGAGACGATATTGTGTACAATCCGAAGCGTCCGGCACTGAAGCAGCTCATCGATATGTACAATGAAACGGGCTCCACCATTCTTGGATGCCAGGAAGTGGAGAAGGAAGCGGTATCTTCCTACGGCATTATTAAGGGCGTTCCTACAGAAACATCTAATCTGTACCGGGTGGAAGATATGGTGGAAAAACCGGCAGTAGAGGAAGCACCGAGTCGTACAGCGGTTCTGGGACGTTATGTCATTACGCCGGATATCTTCCCGATTCTGGAACAGACGCAGCCGGGAAAAGGCGGAGAAATTCAGCTCACCGATGCGCTTCGTGTTATGGCGAAGAACAGCTCTATCTATGCGTACAACTTTGAAGGCCGCCGCTATGATGTAGGAAACAAGCTGGGATTCCTGGAAGCCACGGTGGAATTTGCCCTGCGAAGAAAGGACCTGGGAGGTCCGTTTGCTGACTATCTGAAACAGATTGTTTCGGGAATGAAATAAAACTGAATAAAATTTGTTCAGTATCTGGATTAATTGGAAAAATGCGATATAATAGAGATAGACAAACTCATTGTCCAATAATAAAGCTACATGTTGATAAGGAGGATTCATTATGAAATTGTCCGCATCTATGGAAAAAGCACTGAATGAACAGTATGTTAAGGAACTGTATTCCGCATATCTTTATCTCTCTATGTCCAAGGATATGAAGAGAGAAGGATTCACCGGTTATGCATCCTGGCTCAAGGTTCAGCATGATGAAGAACTGGAACACGCATTTAAGATTTCTGACTATATCGAAGACAGAGAAGGGGTTACTGAATTCGGCGCTATCGACGCTGTAACTCAGCATTTTGACTGCCCATGCCAGGTATCTGAAGCTGCACTGAAGCACGAAGAATTCATTTCCGACTCCATCCGCAGCCTCTTTAAGCAGGCAAGAGCAGAAGGCGATCTGGAAACTGAAGTATTCCTCCAGTGGTACATTACTGAACAGGTAGAAGAAGAAGCTAACGCTCACGAAATCGTTGACGGCTTCAAGGCTACTGAAGATGACAAGGCTGCATTCTTCAGCTTTGACCAGTCCCTCAAGGGAAGAAAAGAATAAATAATGGCAAAAAAGCTGTGGCAGGATACCTGTCACAGCTTTTTTGCTGCCTGTGCATAAAAACAGGTAAGAGGAAAACCTCGCAAGCCGAACCCTGCTGTCCGCAAAAATGGCAATGCCATTCTCAAGTCGGCAAAGCCTTATGGGCTTTGAGGCGGCAAGAATCCAGGTTGGATTCTTGGGACCGTGCGATCCTTGCAGCTTATAGAAATGAAGAGGAAGGTTCTTTTGTGAAATTTAAGAATGCAAAAGACAACTAAGGGAAAGATTGCAAAACGAAACTCCTTTCTTGTGGCTGTAAGTCCATAGAATTATGAAATCTTTGATTTCAATAATATTGACAGCCCAGTCTTTGCTGGATGTCGGGGGATAGTTGATTCCATTATGTGAATCTGAAGGAATAGTGATAATATGTTGCACTTCTTCCACTTTGTTAAAAAGTAAGCATGCGAAAGCTGATTAACGGAAAGAATGCAACACGTTTCCCTCTCTGGAGAAAGAGGGGGACCATCTGCGCAGCAGATGGTGGAAAGTAGAATGCTGTATGTCAGAGCGAAGGAAGGCATGCAAAACGTTTCCCGTTCTGGAAGACCATATCCTAATATAATGCACAATGTCCAATCTCCAGCTTTAAAGCAGACCCGCCTGCCATATATTAAGATATCAAGGATTTGCAGGCATTCGAGACAATCCGTTGTCTCGAATCCACATCCTTCCTCAAACTTCATATCTCATACCTGCTTTTTAGCGGGTCTTGACGCCTTGACGGTGTACTGTATAATAGGTATATAGATAATTATAGATATGGTTGATATATAGATATATAACAGGAGGAATCATTATGGAAGTTGTTATTACCAAAGATAATTTTGAAGCAGAAGTTCTTAAATCGGCTAAGCCGGTACTGGTAGATTTCTGGGCTACCTGGTGCCCGCCATGCCGTCGTCTGGCACCGGTAGTGGCCAAGTTGGCTGAAGAAAGGGCCGATACCCTGAAAGTGGGCAAAGTGGATGTGGATGATCAGCAGGAACTGGCAGCAGAATTCCAGATAATGAGCATTCCAACCCTTATCCTGTTCAAGGATGGCAAGGCGGTAAAGCAGACTATGGGATTCCAGCCGGAGGAAGCACTGGTTCAGTTTGTAACCGAATAATTTCCTCCTTCAGGAAACTCCCTGACAGACTAAACCGGAAGGCCGGATTTTCTTTTTAGATGATACGAGACGGGGCTGTGCAAAACATATTTTTGCATAGCCTCGTTTTTGCCTGTATAATATCTATCATGATTTAATGTTTACTCCCTCAGACGGAGGGGAAAGAAGGGTAAGAAATGTATTTGATTGATTCCTATGACGTTATTGTCGTTGGCGCCGGTCATGCGGGATGTGAAGCAGCACTGGCTGCTGCCCGTATGGGATGCAAAACGCTGCTTACGACAATTTCTCTGGATAATGTAGCGATGATGCCGTGCAATCCGGCAGTAGGCGGACCGGGAAAGAGCCATCTGGTCAAGGAACTGGATGCGCTGGGCGGCGAAATGGGCATTGCAGCAGATGCCACCGCCATTCAGATGCGCATGCTCAACAGCAGTAAGGGACCGGCTGTGTACGCTCTGCGTGCCCAGTCGGACAAAGGCGCGTACCACCGCTATATGAAAAAGGTAATTGAAAACACCGATAATCTGGATCTGAAACAGATGATGGTGGTGGATATTCTGGAAGAAGACGGCCATGTCAACGGAATTATTTCTGAACTGGGTGAAGCCTATACAGCCAAGGCAGTCATTCTCTGCACAGGCACCTATCTGGAAAGTGATATCATCATCGGGGATAACAAGTACAAAGGTGGACCGAATGGCATGCGCCCAAGTACAGGACTTTCTGAAAATCTGAGAAAGCATGGTATCGAACTGCTCCGTTTCAAGACCGGGACACCGAGCCGTGTCGACCTGCGTACTCTGCACCTGGACCACATGGCACTGGAAGAAGGCGATCCGAAGCATCATTCCTTCTCCTTCATGGATGAAGATGTGGACAGAAACCAGGCGGTCTGCTGGCTCACCTATACCAACGAAACCACCCATAAGATTATCCGGGACAATATTAAGAGAGCACCGAAGTATTCCGGTCTTATCACCGGGGTCGGAGCCAGATACTGCCCGTCCATTGAAGATAAGGTAGTCCGTTTCGCGGATAAGAAGAGACATCAGCTCTTCATCGAACCGGAAGGACTGGATACCAATGAAATGTATGTACAGGGCATGTCCACATCCCTGCCGATGGATGTACAGTATGCGTTCCTGCGTACCATTCCGGGGCTGGAAGATGTAAAGATTATGCGTCCAGCTTACGCGATTGAATACGATCTGCTGGATCCTCTCCAGCTGTATCCGACTCTGGAAGTAAAGAAGCTTCCGGGACTTTATTCCGCAGGTCAGTCCAACGGAACCTCCGGCTATGAAGAAGCGGCCGCTCAGGGTCTTATGGCCGGCATCAACGCGGCACTGAAGATAAAAGGAAAGGAACCGTTCGTACTGGCACGTCATGAAGCCTACATCGGTGCCCTTATCGATGATCTGGTAACCAAGGGAACCAATGAACCGTACCGTATGATGACTAGCCGCAGCGAATACCGTCTCATCCTCCGTCAGGATAATGCGGATCTGCGTCTTACAGAAAAGGGATATGCTATCGGTCTGGTATCGGAAGAACGATATGCCCGTTTCCAGGCCAGAAAGCAGAGACTGGAAGAAGCCCTGCATTTCATTCATACAAAGAGATTCACTCCATCGAAGGCAACTAATGAAGCCATGATGGCAGCCGGTTCTGCACCGCTTACCACAGGCACCGGGGCTGATCAGATTCTGAGACGTCCGGAAATTACCTATGAAAAGATGGAAAAATATCTGGGATGCCCGCATTTTGCTCAGGACGCAGCAGAAGAAATGGAAATCATGATTAAATATGAAGGCTATATTGCCAGACAGGAAAAGGCCATCGAAAAGGCAGCCCGCATGGAAAATGAAAAGATTCCTGCCGGTATTGATTTCCTTCATATGGAAGGGATTACCATGGAAGCCCGTCAGAAGCTGGACAAGATCTGTCCGCTGTCTCTGGGACAGGCAGCCAGAATTTCCGGCGTATCCCCGGCGGATATGACCGTACTGATGGTATTTCTTAAGCAGCATAAGGGAGAATACAGATGACAGGCATGGACATGCTTAACGCACTGCATATCCAGGGCGATGAAACCATAGCGGCACGCCTTGAAAAGTACAATGAACTGGTAATGGAAAAGAACCGGGTGATGAACCTCACAGGTATTAAGGACAGCGGGGAAAGTTTCATTAAGAATGTGTATGATTCTTTGACTGTATACGATGCCCGGTATTTCCCACAGGGAGGCAGCCTTCTGGATCTGGGGACCGGCGCCGGTTTCCCGGGGATGATGCTGGCCATTCTCCGGCCGGATATGCAGGTCGTACTCATGGATGCCATCCGTAAAAAACTCCGCTTCATTGAAGAGGCGGCAGAAATCCTGGGGGTATCCAACGTGACGGTGGTACACAGCCGTGCGGAAGATGCGGCCCGGGACGGCGCTTTCCGCGACCATTTCGACGTAGTGACCGCCAGAGCGGTGAAATCCATGCCCGTCATTTCCGAATGGGCTCTGCCCTTCGTAAAAAAAGGCGGAATCTTTGCCGCTATGAAAGGACCGGGAGCCCAGGATGAACTCAGGGACGCATCCGGCATTCTTTCTCTCATGGGAACCAGACTCGAAAGCGAAAAAGAATGCATCCTTCCCTCCGGAGAAAAGAGGGTCATCCTCTATCTCAGAAAAAACAACCTGACACCTAAACGTTTCCCAAGAAAAGCAGGAGAAGCGGAAAGAAAGCCAATAAAAGTGGTAAGGGATAAGAGATAAGAGACTTAAGGGAGCAGATTGGCTCCGCTTATCTGCAAGTGGATGCTTCGTATAGAATCTTTATAAAAGCAGAAAGGATCAAAGGTAAAAGATTCTTTCTGCTTTTAGTTTATATACCAGGAGGCTATTCGCAGAATCCACACCCTGCATTTTTGATGCAAAGGCAACGTCTCAAAACATTCGAAGAAATTTTTGCGGATATTGCAAATCAGGCTGGGTTCGCACGGACCTTGAGTGCTAGCCCGTCCTTATGTATAATGAGGGATAAACACATCTTTCAAAGAGGAATTACAGAGAAACTGAGGAAAGAAGAATGAACGTAAGACAGACTCCGGAAGTGGAAAAACGTATTTGCCAGCTTTGGGAACGCTTTTTGCTTGCCGGAATATGCAATGATCTGATGCTGGGAGAGGTAGAGGATCATTTATTTCTTGAACACATTGAAACACCGGTGGACCGGACCGTGGTGCCGGGACAGCCGGATCCGCTGATTGATGAAGTGACCGGGTGCGGTTTTGCCGATGACATCCGTGACGCGGTGTGCGACCTTTACTATGGGGAAGAGGAAATCCTTCCTTATAGCGAACTGGCCACCAGATGGGATGGGGAAGCGCTGATGGAAACGCTGTTTGATGAAATGACCCATCATATCCATGCTTATGATACCCGGATTATTACGGACAATCCTTATTATCAGAAGGTGAAGCCCCAGGCGGGGCAGGCGGGAGTCATTACTCTGGCGCCAAGGGACACGATTCCCTATGAATTTTTCCAGTCCTATCACCAGACGTATGATCGGGATGATCCGTTTTTCTATGCGGAACTGGGATTTTTCACAGACCGGGTAGAATTTCCGGTCCTTCTGGAAAACGGCAATGTGTGGATGAGCGTGGTGGTCAGTGAGATTGAGTCCATGGCTGATGCGATTGCGGAAGCTCACGGAAAGGTCATCACCTATGGCCTGGGCCTTGGATACTATGCCTTTATGGCGGCGGAAAAGGATAATGTGGAAAGCGTAACGGTGATTGAAAAGAACCCGGATGTCATCCGTCTGTTTACCGAGTCCATCCTTCCGTTCTTCCCGCATAAGGAAAAGATTCAGATTATCGAAGCGGACGCGCTGGAATTTGTGAAGGCTCAGGAAGATGGATGCTATGATTATGCATTCAGTGATTTCTGGGGCGGGTATTATGACGGAGTGGACCTGTACATGCAGTTCATGCCGCTTACGGCGCGGTTTAGCCGGACAAAGCACAGTTACTGGATTGAAAGCTGCTTTATGGAATATTTCTTCCGCCCTGTATTTATGAGGCTTCTCATGGAAAAGGGATTGGGGCAGCGGGTAAAGCTTCCGGAACGTTCCCGTGAGGTTCGGGCACTGCAGGATGAATTTTTCCGCTACATGGAAGCCCAGCCGCTGTCCATCGCATCGGCGGACGATATAGACCGCCTGCTCACGCCGGAAGAAGTGACCCGGTGGATGAGGCAGTTTGCTGTGGCACGAAGCCGGAAATAAAGCGGAAAGAGATGGAATTAAGACCGCTTTAATGTGCTATAATTAATTGGTTGACCAGAATTCATTCCGGTTGATTGTACAGGATTTCGAAAGGAATGCCTGCGAGTTATGTTTCCATGAGAATGCATTGGTTCATTCTCTGTATGATAGTTATATTCTGCATAAGGCACAGTATAGGAGTTATCTATGAAAAATTCAGAGATTCATGCAGTGCACAGTCACTATCGCAGGCCGCAGAGGAAAAAAACGCCTTTGTGGAAAAAACTGTTTATGGCACTGGTTGTGATCATGGTGATCTGCGTCGCTGGAGCCGGGGCTGGTTTCCTGCTGTCTATCACCGGGACGCTGCCTGACGTAAGTCAGACTCTGTCACCGGCAGCCTCTTCTCAGATTTATGACTGCAAGGGCCGGTTGATTACCACGGTTCATGCGGAGCAGAACCGCTTGCCTGTTAAGCTGGCAGACACACCGAAAGATCTGCAGAACGCATTCATTGCTGCAGAGGATATCCGTTTTTATAAGCATCACGGGATTGACCCTATCGGTATTGCCCGTGCGGTAGTAAGCAATATCCGTCATAGAGACGCGACCGGACAGGGTGGTTCCACCATTACCCAGCAGCTAGCAAGAAACGCGTTCCTCACACAGGAACAGACGCTGAAGAGAAAGCTGCTGGAAGCCGTACTGGCTGTGGAAATCGAAAACAAGTACACCAAGGCGGAAATCCTGGAAATGTACATGAATCAGATTTATTTCGGCCAGGGGGCGTATGGCGTACAGACCGCTTCCCATGTATATTTTGGCAAGGATGTTAAGGACCTGAACCTGGCGCAGTGTGCTATGCTGGCAGGTCTTCCGAACAGCCCGAATTATTATTCCCCGTTCCACAACCTGCAGGCGGCTAAGTACCGTCAGGGCGTAGTACTGGATCAGATGGCCAAGTATGGCTACATTTCCCAGGAACAGGCGGATGAAGCCAAGGCGCAGGATCTGGGCCTGGTTAAGCCGGGGTCCAATCAGGACAACAATAAGGTAGCTTCCTATTTCGTTAACTACGTAGTACAGCAGGTAAGCGACAAGTATGACTCTTCCGCTATTTACAAGGAAGGTCTGAAGATTTACACCACACTGGATCTGGATATGCAGAAGGATGCAGAAAATGCGGTGAACAAGGACCTGCCGAAGGGCACAAAGAATGCCAAGGGCATTACTCAGCCGCAGGGCGCTTTGCTGGCTATTGAAACCAAGACCGGCGATGTAAAGGCCATGGTGGGTGGACGCGGAGAGGACCAGTTTAACCGGGCTACGCAGATGTACCGTCAGCCAGGTTCTGCCTTCAAGCCGTTTACCTATGTAACCGCTCTGGAAAAGGGTATGAGCCCGAACATGATGCTGGATAACAGTGCGGTAAGCTTTGCCGGCGGATGGTCTCCGAAGAACTACGGACATACTACCGGCGGCCCGGTCACCATGACCGAAGCGCTGGTTAAGTCCATGAACATTCCGACCATTAACCTGGCCAACAAGGTAGGCATGTCCAATGTCATCAAGACAGCCGAAAAGTGCGGAATTACCAGTCTGGTGGATTCCGGTAAGTACAGCGATAACAACCTGTCAGCTTCCATCGGCGGGCTGTCCAAGGGTGTATCCCTGTGGGATATGGCACAGGCATACAGCGTATTCGCCAATAATGGTCAGCTGATTAAGTCGAGAGTTATCCTCAAGATTGAAGACCGCAACGGCAATATACTGGAAGATCATACCGGAGAATCGGATGCAGAACAGGTACTGGATGCCAACGCGGTAGCACGTCTTAATGTGATGCTCCAGCAGGCAGTTATGAGAGGTACTGGACGCAATGCTTACTTCGGACGTCCGTTAGCCGGTAAGACCGGTACCACAAACGGTGCACACGATGCATGGTTTGTCGGGTATACACCGAACATGGTCACTGCGGTATGGATTGGTGATGATACATCTACCAACGCGGGTTATACCGGCGGTACCATTCCGGCTGCTATTTTCAGAGACTTTATGAGTCAGGCTACAGCCAACCAGTCTGCATCTTCGTTTAATATCCCGGCTTCTATTCAGGGAGAACTGGCTAAGGCGCAGAATGAGGCTAAGGCCGCAGATCAGCAGGCTCAGGGAGATGAAGCCGTTCCGGATCAGGATACTTCCACTATGGAAACCAACACTCAGGATTCCGGAAAGAATTCTCAGATTCGGTCCTCCCAGGATAAGAGTGACTCCGGAAAGAAGCACAACTCATCCCAGGATCAGGCCAGAAAGTCAGCGGCAAAGGCAGGCAAGAACATTCTTGACCAGGTAGCCGGACAGTAAGCCAAACCATTATAAAACTGAAAAAGGACTTCAGGAACAAAATGTTTCGAAGTCCTTTTTTGATGCAGCATAAAAAGGAGAACTGCAGATTAAAGACAGATTCGAGGTTTGAGGAGGCTGTATGAACGCAGAGCGTTCATAGGTCGGCAAGCCTAAGGCTCGAGGCCGTGCACAAAAGAAAAGTTAGAGGAGCAGATTTGCAAAGCCAATCTGCCTGCCTCCTACCTCGTACCTCCAACTTGTTTTTGATGTATAGGAAAGTATGTTGATGTTATTCTGAAGTCTGATTATCAGATAGTCGTTTGGCTATCTGCTGGCAGACTAAAGGCAACCTTAACGGTATGATAAAATACTTCTATAATATAGTATCCTTTAATGTGATGAAATGTAGAAGAAAAAGCAATAAATGTAGGCACCATTTGATTAAACGTGCATTTAAAAAGAGGCATTTCTCTGTTTTTTTACTATAAATAAATATCAAGCTAAAAAATGTATCCAATAATGATAAAAAAGGATTTGACATCACGTTTCTTATAGTATACTATAATGCATGTAAGCACTAATGACGTATACACTTTTATAAAACTTATGAACAGTATTTATGGTCATGTGTTCTAGGAGGATTATGATGGACAAAAGAGAAAACGAATATGTATTGTGGTTCGATGAACTGCGCAGAGCCGATGTAGGTCTGGTAGGGGGCAAGTCTTCTTCCCTTGGGGAACTGACCAGTGCAACCAAGGTGCCGGTACCATATGGATATGCTACAACCGCTAACGCATATCGTTATTTCATGGATGTTACCGGACAGAACCAAAAGATTCATGAACTTCTCGAAGGACTGGACGATGTAGAAGACAGCGTAGAACTTCACGAAGTCTGCACACGCATCCGTCAGAGCATCATGGACGCTGAAATGCCAGCTGACCTGGCACAGGCCATTGCTGATTCTTATGATGAACTGGCTGAAAAGGTTGGCGAAAAGGATCCATTCGTTGCTGTACGTTCCAGCGCTACCGCAGAAGATCTTCCGGACGCTTCCTTTGCAGGCCAGCAGGATACCTACCTGAACGTACATGGCAAGGAAGAAGTCATTCGCAAGGTTAAGGAATGCTACGCATCCACCTTTACTGACCGTGCGGTATATTACCGTGCAAAGCAGGGCTATGATCATGAAAACGTAGCACTGTCCGCTGCTATTCAGATGATGGCTGACTCCAAGGCTGCCGGTGTAATGTTCACTGTTAACCTGGCAACCGGCGAAGATGACTGTATCATGATTGAAGGCTCCTGGGGCCTCGGTGAATACGTAGTACAGGGAACTGTTACTCCGGATAACTTCGTCATCAACAAGAGCGACCTTTCCATCCGTTCCCGCCGTATCAACGAAAAGGCTATTGAACTGGTTCGTCTCCCAGGCGGCGGCGTAGAAGAACGCAAGGTTCCGGAAGAAAGAGCTAAGGCTCAGGTTATGACCGATGAACAGCTGAAGGAACTGGCTGGCTACGCAAAGGCTATTGAAAAGCACTATGGCTGCTACATGGATATGGAATGGGCTATCGACCACAAGGACCGCATCTGGATTCTCCAGGCTCGTCCGGAAACCGTATGGTCCAGAAAGAATAAGGAAAAGAAAGAAGCTAAGAAAGTGAACATCACTACCGATCATAAGGTTCTCGTTAAGGGTCTCCCGGCATCCCCGGGCCTGGTAGCTGGCAAGGTACACGTCATTACCAACCCGAAGGACATTGAAGAATTCAAGAAGGGCGAAATCCTGGTTACCCAGATGACTTCCCCGGACTGGGTTCCGGCTATGAAGAAGGCTGTAGCCATCGTTACTGATGCTGGCGGTATGACCTGCCACGCATCCATCGTTTCCCGTGAACTGGGAATCCCATGCGTAGTAGGTACCAAGAGCCGTAGCGTAGAAGCAACCCTTACCCTGAAGAATGGTCAGGATGTAACTGTTGACGCACAGAACGGTATCGTTTACGAAGGCGTTGTAAAAGATCTGGTTAAGAAGGATGAACCGAAGGCTGCCGGCCAGACGGTAGTGGCAGCAGAATACTTCCCGCCAACCGGCACCGGCATCATGATGAACCTCGGTGATCCGGATCTGGCTGAAAAGTATGCATCCCTCCCATGTGACGGCATTGGCCTCATGCGCGAAGAATTCATCTGGACCACATTCATCCATGAACATCCGCTGTATCTCATCGAAACCGGCCGTGCAGACAAGGTTATTGACATGCTCGCTGAAGGGGTGGCTAAGGTTTGCCGTGCTATGAGCCCAAGACCGGTTGTACTCCGTTTCTCTGACTTCAAGTCCGGTGAATACAGAAACCTTAAGGGCGGCGACAAGTATGAACCAGTAGAACCGGCTGACCTGCTCGGCTGGAGAGGCGCTTCCCGTTACTATGATCCGAAGTACACCGAAGCATTCCGTCTGGAATTGAAGGCTGTACGCAAGGTTCGCGAAGAATTCGGCCTGAAGAACCTGAACTGCATGATTCCATTCTGCCGTACGGTAAAGGAAGCTGAACTGGTAACCGGCATTATGAGAGAAGAAGGCCTGGTTCGTGGTCCGGACTTCAAGCTGTTCCTCATGGCAGAAATTCCGGCCAACATCATTCTGGCTGATCAGTTTAATCAGTTCGTAGATGGTTATTCCATTGGCTCCAACGATTTGACCATGCTGCTTCTGGGATGCGACAGAAACAATGACACGGTATCTACCCTCTTTGATGAACGCAACCTGGCAGTGAAGAGAGCTATCCGTCACCTCATTGCTACTGCACACAAGGATGGAAAGACTGTTTCCATCTGCGGACAGGCTCCATCCGTATATCCGGAATTCACTGAATTCCTCATTAAGAGCGGTATCGACTATGTATCCGTAAATCCGGATATGGTTAAGGCGACCAAGAGAAACGCAGCCCGCATTGAACAGCGCCTCATGCTGGATGCAGCAACCGGCCGCGGAATCAAGGAAGTAGAAGACTACACCTGGTAAACAGGATAAGCGGGAAGGCACACTTCCTTATGACGAAGCGGAACTACACATGTAGTTCCGGCTTTGTCGTCATTTGAGTAAATTGATATGAGCTCCTGCCATGGGGCTTAGGAAAGTGAGATGAGACAATGCGACTTACAGAAAGACAGAAGGAAATTACGGATATTGTCCGCGAAAATGGCCCCATTACAGGAGAACAGATCGCAGAACGTCTCCATGTAACCAGAAGCGCACTGCGTGGAGATTTGGCGGTTTTACTGTCAGGAGAAATCATTGCCGCACGTCGTCGTCTGGGGTATTACTACCTTGGCGGCGGAGAGGATCCGGCAGCTATGGAAATACGGAAATGTACTGCAGCAGAGTGCATGTCCAAACCGGCTCTTGTACCGGTAACTGCCAGTGCATATGACGCAGCCGTACTCCTGTTCACAAGGGACATCGGTACCGTCTTCATTGGTACACAGGATGATGTACAGGGCGTTGTGTCCCGTAAGGATCTGCTGAAGGCGGCAATGGGCAGAGAAAATCTGCAGAGCATGCCGATTTCCATGGTTATGACATCCAAGTCCAAGATGATTTTTGCTACACCGGAGGAAAGCTTGGTGGATGTGGCTCAGAAGCTCATCGACTTTGAAATTGACTGTCTCCCGGTCATCACGATAGAAGAAGACAATGGGGTAAAGAAGTATGCGCTCTGCGGACGTTTGTCCAAGACCAACATTACCCGTTTGTTCCTTAAGCTTGGGAAGGGCAAGGGCAGATAATTATGAGCGAGACCAAAACGCTGTATGTAGTTTCTGACTCTATCGGAGAAACTGCCGAAAAAGTGGCAAAGGCGACAATCAGCCAGTTTGATCAGAATGCCATGGATATTGTGCGTATTCCTTTTGTCAGACATACGGAACAGATTCGCAATATCATTGAAGAAGCAGCTTCCAATGGCGGTGTCATATGTCATACCCTGGTGTCCCAGGAACTTCGGGAGAGCTTTGAAAAGATTGCCAGAGAAGAACATGTGCAGTATGTGGATATTCTGGGGCCTATGCTGAACATAGTGTCCAATGTGACTGACAGCCGTCCACGTATGAAACCTGGCATTATCCACCGTCTGGATCAGGAATATTTCAAGCGTGTGGCAGCCATTGAATTCGCTGTAAAATATGATGATGGAAAGAACCCATCCGGTTTCAAAAAGGCCGATGTGGTGCTGGTAGGGGTTTCCCGTACATCCAAGACCCCACTTTCCATGTATCTGGCTAATAAGTCCTATAAGGCAGCCAACCTTCCGCTGGTTCCGGAAGTAACGATTCCACCGGAAATATTTGAAGTACCGCCGTACAAGGTTATCGGGCTTATCATTGATCCGTTTAAGCTTAATACCATACGTACGGAACGCATCAAGGCACTGGGGTTTTCTGGTTCGGCCAATTACACCGATCTGTCCCGGATTCAGGAAGAATTGATGTATGCCAAAGAGGTCATGCGGAGACTGCACTGCATGGTTATCGATGTATCCAACAAAGCGATTGAAGAAACCGCATCCCGGATTATCGAAATCATAGAAAAGAACAAACAGCTGTATGGTAATAAATACTGAGAAGAAGGAGGCATATGCCTCCTTTTTCTGATGGGGCTGAAATTGACAAAGGTCCAGATTTTCGATATGCTATATTGATAGATATCAATGTTGTAGAACTAAAGCAAAGAGGTTAGCAGAATGGCTCAGGAATTATATTACAAAGATTATGCCGTGTTTTTTAAAGCGCTGTCTGATGAAACCAGGCTCTGCATCGTGGATATGCTTTCATGCAGGGAGATGTCCGCCGGGGATATTCTGAGTAACTTTACCCTGTCTCAGTCCACGTTGAGCTATCATATGAAGATTCTGATTGAGGCAAAGGTTGTCAATGCACGCCGTGACGGACTCTGGACCAAATATTCCATAAATGAATCCACATTCGAAAATCTTCTTGCCTTTATCCCGAAACTGTACAGACTGAAGGATAAATGCATATGTCGTTATGTGAAATACAGTAAGGATAAAACGGCTAACGGCAAAGATGGGAAGGATATTTTTGGAAACTGAGACAACCGCGCCTTTATGGCGCGGTTATTTCTTTTATGATCAAAAACGGCTTTTCCCGGAAAAGAGCCGTTTATAGTCTGAATAAGGGAGGTACTTCATGTCTATTCGTGAACGATGGGAAAACCTGGAAAAGCAGATTCTCCGTCCGGAAGCAGCCTTGGCCGTGAATGCAGTCCGTGACAGGGAAGAAGAACCATGTCCGGTGCGCACAGCGTTTCAGCGGGACCGGGACAGGATTCTGCACAGTAATTCTTTCCGGCGCATGAAGCATAAGACACAGGTCTATATTGCACCGGAAGGAGATCATTACCGAACCCGCATGACTCATACTCTGGAAGTGGCGCAAATTGGCAGAACTGTGGCCAGAGCCATTCAGATTAATGAAGATCTCACAGAGGCTATCGCCCTGGGCCATGATCTGGGACATACGCCGTTTGGTCATGTAGGGGAATCTGCATTAAATGATGCATGCGGTCATTTCCGGCATAATGAACAGGGCGTGAGGATTGTGGAACATCTGGAAAAGAATGGGAAAGGACTGAACCTGACCCGGGAGGTAAGAGATGGTATTCTGCACCATACCGGCACAGAACCGGCCCGAACTATGGAAGGCCGGCTGGTAAAATATGCAGACCGCATAGCTTACCTGTGCCACGATTTTGATGATGCGGAAAGCTGTGGACTCCTCACTGCTGATGATCTGCCGAAAGAGGTGCAGGAGAGATTCGGGCGTACCCATTCGGAAATGATTACGTCCATGGTTATGGATCTTATTGCCCATTCCCGGACGGGAACTACGTTGTGCATGTCTGAAGAAGGGGACAGGACGCTTCTGCTTCTCCGGCAGTTTATGTTTGACAATGTATATATTGCTCCGGTAATGATTCCTGACAGGGAAAGGGGATATCATGTAGTGACCTGTCTGTACCATTATTTCATGAAGCATGAGGAGAAACTGCCGGAAAAGTTTATCCGCTGTGTGGACTGTCTCAGCCAGGCGGTGGCTGATTATATTTCCGGGCTGACTGACAATCGGGCCATTTCCCTGTATAAGGACATTTATGTACCGAGAAACTGGAACTACTGAATGAGGTGATGAAGGATGGCAGGACACAGGCGGTGGATTATGCACGTGGATATGGATGCATTCTATGCGTCGGTGGAACAGAGGGATCATCCGGAATGGAGAGGTAAGCCTGTCATTGTGGGAGGAAAGGGGAAACGGAGTGTGGCGGCTACGGCTTCCTATGAGGCACGGGCTTATGGTGTGCATTCCGCCATGTCCATCAGCGAGGCAAAGCGTCGGTGTCCAGATGGGATTTTTGTGGAACCCCGTTTTGAGGTATATCATGCCATATCGGATGAGATTCATGCCATTATGCTTCATTATGCAGAGGCCATTGAGCCAATAGCCCTGGATGAGGCATTTATGGACATTTCAGGTATGGGAAGTCAATACAGAACACTGGGAGCCATTGGAAGGGCGATTAAGGCGGAAATCAGGGAGAAAACCGGTTTGGTAGCATCGGTAGGCATTGCGCCAAACAAATTTCTGGCTAAGATGGCCAGCGATATGGGAAAGCCTGACGGGCTGTTCATCATTCCCTATGGCAGGGAGCGGGCGGTTCTGGCTCCGCTTCCGGTGCGGAAACTATGGGGTGTAGGGCCGGTAACTGCCCGTCGGCTGCAGCAGATGGGGGTTGAGACCATAGGGGATATGCAGAATGCGCCGGTATCTCAGCTGCGGAAAGTGCTGGGGAATCAGGCGGTACTGTTTCATCAGCTGGCGCTGGGAATAGATTCCCGTCCTGTGGAAGCGGAGCGGGAGGTCAAGTCCATTGGTGATGAATCGACAATGGAGGAAGATATCTTTGACAGGGAGGACATAGAATGCCAGATTGCGCTGCACAGTGATGTGGTGGCCAGAAGGCTCCGGAAAAAGGGATTGTCCGGGCAGGCGGTGACACTTAAAATACGTTTTGCTTCCTTCCGCACGCTTACCCGGTCTATGACACTGAGTGAACCCACCCGGCTGGCAGAGGATATTGAAAAGGCGGCCAGGATTCTCCTTCAGCGGATTCCGCTTAGCGAAGGCGTCCGGCTTGTCGGGGTGACCGCATCCCGTCTTGTGGAAGGGGAAGGAATGATGAATCTTTTCAGTGAAAGCTGTGATAGGAAGGGAAGGGCGGCGGCTGTGGTGGATGCGCTGCAGGAACAGTTTGGAGAAAGAGCAATCCGGCGAGGCCTGTGGGTGGAACAGGAACTGAAGGAAAAAGAAAAGAAATCAGAAAAAACAGTCAGCCCCCCTATTATGAAATAGCCCCGGTTGGTGTAAGATGATAAGTGAAACAATATACAGGCAGATTGGAAATGGCAGTCAGGGGGTCAGGCTTATGAAAAAATGGATAACCATTATATTAGCGGTATGTTTATCGGCAGTGCTTACGGCATGCAGTCTGGGAAATACGGAGACGCAGACGGCCAGTGAAGAAACAGCGAAAAATCCGAATGTGCTTATCGTGTATTATTCGGATTCCGATATTATGGGGCATGTGGCAGAAGCCATTGCCAGCAAGACCGGAGGCCGCATAGTGGAAATTCGCCGTCAGGTTCCGTTCCCGGCGGATCTTAAACAGGCCATGCAGGCTGCCAGGGAAGAAGCGGTTAACCACACTTTGCCGCCTATTGCCACAAAGATTCCCAATGCCAACAGCTATAAGACCGTATTCCTGTGCTATCCGCTCTGGTGGGGTACTATGCCGATGCCGGTATTTACCTTCTTGCAGGAAACCAATCTTACCGGTGTGAACCTGATTCCCGTGGCAGGATCCCCGAAGGGGGATATGGGACAAAGTCTGACCGATCTGGAAATACATGCTCCGGGGGCACAGATTAAGGATCATTATTTTATAAACACGCCCAAGAAGGCGGAAGACCTGAATCAGTGGCTGGAAAAGCTGGGATACTGAGTGAATACGCTGGCGCTTATGGGGACGAGTTCTGAAGAAATTCGCATGACTTATGAGCCTTTGGCGCATAAGGTTGTGTCTTAACAAACTTCAGACAGGGTTGTGCGATTCTCCGGGAATTGCGAGGGGCAGATTCTGCGAATATTTAAAAAGAAAAAAACGACTTCCGATTCTAAATGGAAGTCGTTTTTTGCCCCATCGGATTTTTCCGGCAAATCTTCAGAAATTGCACTGATTTGAAAATGGCATAGCTGTTCTGGTGGAGAAAGGATAATGCTTCATCATTTCTGCTTTTAAATCCTTAATCTCTTGCTGATGGAAGGCAGGCCTGCTATGAGGTTTATGGTCCCTGAGTATGAGCGTTGCACATCTTTTGATTTTCCCTCTTGACATCAAATTTGAAAGTATCTATACTTACTTTAACTCTAACAGGAAAGGAGAGATTATGATGACACAGCCAATGAATACTATGGGACTTGCATACGTAAACTATGACTGGAGCTATTTTTATGGCTTCGGATTTTTTGCATACCCGTTACGTGCTGAGTCACATGGTCTTTTCAGATAGAACCGTATCGTTTTAAGAAAAGCAGGCTCAGGCGAGCCTGCTTTTTTTTGTAAGGATGGGCTTGTAATAATGAGCGGTTAGAGTTTCATATCTGAAGTAAAGTGTAGTATTGAAGGCGCCTTAACCGGCAGAGGAGGATTTTATGATTATCGTTATGAAGCAGAATGCACCGCTCACAGCAGTGGAAAATCTGGAAACTGAGTTGAACAACAGAGGATTCAAAGTGTCTCGCAACCAGGGGGAAAGTAAGGTGGTACTCGGGCTTATTGGAGATACATTCAAGCTGGATGAACGCGATTTCCTTGGTAATGAATGGGTAGAAAAAGTAATGAGAGTACAGGAACCATACAAGCGTGCAAGTCGTTCTTTCCATCCGCAGAATTCCATTATTGATGTAAGCGGGGTCAAAGTAGGTGGAAAGAAGCTGGTGGTTATGGCCGGACCATGTTCCATTGAAACTCCGGAACAGATTCATACCGTGGCACAGGCAGTTAAGAATTCCGGCGCATCTCTTCTGCGTGGTGGCGCATTCAAGCCCAGAACATCTCCATACTCTTTCCAGGGACTCCGGGAAAAGGGACTGGATATGCTCATTGAAGCGGCTAAGGATGTACAGCTGCCAGTAGTTACTGAGTTGATGAGTGCAGATAAGATTGGGACCTTCCTGGAAAAGAAGGTGGATCTGATTCAGATTGGGGCAAGAAATATGCAGAATTTCGATTTGCTTCGTGCTGTAGGTCGTCTCAATGTGCCGATACTGTTAAAGCGCGGCCTCTCCGCTACTATTGATGAATGGCTCATGAGTGCAGAATATATCATGTCAGAAGGCAACCAGAATGTCATTCTCTGCGAACGCGGTATCCGCACCTTTGAAAAGGCGACAAGAAATACTCTGGATTTGTCCGCCGTTATGGTAGTTAAGCGCAGAAGCCACCTGCCGGTCATTGTAGATCCAAGCCATGCTACCGGCCATCGCTGGATGGTAGAAGATATGGCCATGGCAGCCATTGCTGCTGGTGCAGATGGTATTATGTGTGAAGTTCATAATGATCCGGAACACGCATGGTGTGATGGGGCAGAATCCATTACTCCGGAAACCTTTGACCACCTTATGGGCCGGTTAAGACAGCTGGCTCCTATTGTGGGCAGAGAATTATAATCGGTTCGGGAAAAAACAAGGCGTCTTAATCAGGCGCCCTGTTTTGTAAATGGAGAGATATACGGTGTCGTATGACCCGTGCTATCATTACAACAGGTGGATGATTATGAACAGTGACTTTAAAAACAGGCCGGTTGCCGTTATCGGACTGGGGCTGATGGGAGGCTCTTTTGCAGAACGGCTCACTGAGCTGGGATGCTTTGTCATCGGGTTCAACCGGACAGTGGAGACTGCAGAACGGGCACTTACTATGGGAATTGTGAAGTCGGTTGATCCGGAAGAACTTAAAAAGGCAGAGATTGTGATTTTCTGCACACCGGTGAAAGGTACGCTGGCGTTTATGAGGGAACATGCAGACTGGCTGAAGGCTGGAGCGATACTCACCGACATTGCCGGAGTCAAGGATCACACCTGGCCCCTTATACGGGAGCTGCTTCCTCCGGGCATGGATTTTGTGCAGGCCCATCCTATGTGTGGGCGGGAAGGCGCCGGTCTGTCTCAGGCCGACGGAACCATATTCAGAGACTGTAATTATGTGCTGATTCCAGAAAAGGAAAATAAGCCGGAAAACCTGGCACTCATTGCGGCGCTGGCCAGAGCCCTGGGGGCGTGGCATGTTCCGCAGGTAACCTCTGAAGCACATGACCGGTTTATCGCTTATACCAGCGGTCTCCCACATGCAGTGGCGGCTTCTCTGATGAACAGTGAATCTTATGAGAAGGATACCGGAATGTTTATTGGAGGTTCCTTTACGGATGCTACACGGGTGGCAGATATAAATGGCCGGCTCTGGACAAGCCTGTTCCTGTCAAACCGGGATAAAATTTTAGCAGAAATGGACTCTTTTCAGGAGTCTCTTTGCAAGCTCAGGAAAGCGCTGGAGACAGAGGATGCGGAAGCGCTTTGTGAGTTTTTCAAAGAGGCCAAGAGAAGAAGAAGGGAAATGATACATCATGGCAGCCGTTGATATACATCTTGGGAAAGATTCATATACCGTGGAAATCCGGAGGGGACTTCTGGAAGATACGGGAAGAAAGATACGCCGTCTTACTGATGCGGAGAAAATCGCCGTGGTCACTGATGACCATGTAGGGCCTCTCTATGGGGACAGGTTCAGGAAAATTCTGGAAGACGCCGGATTTACCGTTCGTATTATCACCATACCGGCAGGAGAAACGAGCAAGAATCTTTCTGTATTTGGAGATGTGCTCAATGCTATGGCCGATTTTGAAATGACACGTAAAGATGCCCTGGTGACCTTGTCCGGCGGTGTGCCTGGTGATCTGGGCGGTTATGCAGCAGCATCCTATATGCGTGGCATTCCATTCTTTCAGGTGCCTACCACCATACTGGCGCAGATTGACAGTTCAGTAGGGGGAAAGGTGGCAGTAGATCTGCCGGCAGGTAAAAATTTGGCAGGAGCCTTCTATCAGCCCAAAGGTGTATTTATCGATCCCAATCTGCTGAAAACATTGCCCATCCGGTACATCCATGATGGACTGGCGGAAGCGGTCAAGTACGGATGCATTGGCGATTGCCGGTTATTCGAACTGTTTGAAACCATGGACACGGAAGCGGATCTGGAAGTCCACTTGGAGGAAATTATTCAGAAGAGTATTGAACAGAAAGCCCGTGTGGTAGAAGCGGATGCAAAAGAACAGAATCTCCGTCAGATTCTTAATTTCGGGCATACCATAGGCCATGCGGTGGAACGGTATTTCCACTATGAGACCTATACGCATGGGGAAGGGGTGGCTATTGGTATGGCTCTTCTTACCGAGCAGACGGAACGGATGGGGCTTACAGAAAAAGGGACGGCAGTGCGGCTGAAGAAGGTACTGGAAAAGCTGTCTCTTCCTGTAACAGTATCGGTGGAGGCTGCCAGACTGATTCCCGAAATTATGCATGACAAAAAGAGACGGGGGAACCGGATTACCCTGGTAACCATTCCCCGTATTGGAGAAGCGGAACTTCTTCCTGTAGATACAGAAGAGCTTTCCCGCTATATTGTGACAGGAGAGAATGCCTTATGAAGGTGACCATTACGCCAACACGCCTGGAAGGGCAGATCCGGATTCCTTCCTCTAAAAGTATGACCCATCGGGAAATCATCGCATCGGCACTGGCTCATGGGGAGAGCCGACTTACCGGAGTAAGCTGGTCTCAGGATATTGAGGCTACCGTGCGCATACTTTCCCTCCTGGGAGCCAGTATCCAGAGGCAGGAAGGGACAGAAGGGACGACACTCCTGATAAAGGGAGGCTTGAAGGCGCAGGAGAAACCGGTGACGGCTCACGCGGGAGAATCCGGTTCTACGCTCCGTTTCCTTATCCCGCTGGGGCTCGTATCAGGCAATAAAGTGACATATACCGGCGAAGGGCGACTGGCTGAACGTCCTCTTTCGCCGTACTATCAGATATTTGATGAAAAAGGGATTACCTGGAAGGGGAAGAACGGACTGCCGCTGTATGTAAAAGGGCGGCTGCTGCCGGGGATGTATACCCTGTCAGGAAATGTAAGCTCCCAGTTTTTCACCGGGATGTTGTTTGCCTTGCCGCTGCTTGAAGGGAATTCCCGCCTGGTCAGCAACACGCCGCTGGAGTCAGAAAGTTATGTAAAGATGACGCTGGATACTCTGGCCCGGCATGGCATTACGGTGAATGAAACCGGAAGGGGACAGTACGAGATTCCGGGTAATCAGACTTATAAGGCCGGAAACTTTGCTGTGGAAGGGGATTTTTCGCAGGCAGCTTTCTGGCTGGCATCCGGGCTTTTGGGCGGGCCAATCACACTTAAAGGCCTGTCCATGGATTCCCTCCAGGGGGATAAGGCCATCGTTTCCCTGCTTCGCCGTATGGGCGGATGCATTGAGGAAACCGGAGAAGGTCTGTGCGCCGGAAAGAGCCGGCTTCACGGCATTGTCATGGATGCGGAAAATGTACCGGATCTGGTGCCGGTTATGGCGGCGCTGGCAGCGGTCAGTGAAGGAACCACGGAAATTATCAATGCGGCCCGGGTACGGCTTAAGGAATGCGATCGGCTGCATGCTATGGCGGTGGAACTTTCCCGTCTGGGAGCACAGGTGGAGGAAAAGGATGACGGGCTGGTGATTCATGGGGGTGCGCCGCTGCATGGCGGTGCTGTTTCTTCTTGGAACGATCACCGGATAGCCATGGCACTGGCTTCCATATCTCCCGCTATTGAGGGGCGGCTTACTATCGACGGAGCTGACAGTGTGAGAAAATCCTATCCACGTTTCTGGGATGATTTTGTAAAGACAGGAGGACAATGCAATTATGAGTAATACCTGGGGAGAAACCATACGGGTGACTCTGTTTGGGGAGTCTCATGGCACGGGCATCGGTGCGGTTATCGATGGACTGCCTCTTGGAATCGCGATTGACTGGGAGCGGGTAAAGAAGGAAATGGCACGCCGCGCCCCGGGAAGTTCCCCACTGGCGACACCGAGAAAGGAAAAGGACAGTTTTACTGTACTGTCCGGATACTTTAATGGGTATACCACAGGTACACCGCTGGCCATGGAAATTCGGAATGAAAACCAGCATTCCAGGGATTATGGAGAACTGAAGAGCAAGATGCGCCCGGGACATGCGGATTATACCGGATATGTAAAATATCATGGATATAATGATTATCGAGGCGGCGGTCATTTCTCTGGCCGTATCACGGCGCCTCTTACCTTCGCTGGAGCCATTGCCCGGCAGGTCCTTGAGAAGGAAGGTATTTATGCAGGGGCTCATGCACTGGACATTCATGGAATCAGTGACCGGCCGTTTAATCCCATGGGAGAAGACCGTCAGGTACTGGAATCTCTGGATTCCATGAGACTTCCTGTGCTGGACAGAGAAGCCGGACAGGCGATGGAAGCACAGATACTGACGGCGCAGAAAGCAGGAGATTCTACCGGTGGCATTGTGGAATGCATCCTCTGCGGACTTCCTGCAGGACTTGGAGACCCGTTCTTTGATTCCCTGGAAAGCTGCATGGCCCATATGATGTTCTCTATCCCTGCGGTAAAGGGGCTGGAGTTCGGTGATGGATTCAGGTTCAGCCGTTTATATGGCTCACAGGCCAACGATGCCATGCATTATCATGACGGACGGGTGGAAAGTTTGTCTAACCACAATGGTGGGATCCTGGGTGGGATCACCAGCGGAGCCCCGGTATTGTTCCGGACAGTAGTGAAGCCTACTGCCTCTATCGGTAAACGGCAGCATACGGTGGATATTGAGAAAAAGGAAGATACCCTGCTTTCTGTGGGCGGGCGCCATGACCCGTGCATTGTGCCACGGGCCATCCCGGTGATTGAAAATGCAGCCGCTCTGGTGGTACTGGACCGTCTCCTTACCGACAGGAGGCTGTCCTATGGGAAATAAAAAACTGCGCGTAGCCTGCTATGGCGCCAGAGGTGCATACACCTATGAAGCCATGGAAAAACAGTTTGGAAACAGGGAAAAGGAAGTCATTTTCTGTCCTCTGTTTGAAGATGTGGTGAAAGCGGTACGGGAAGGTCAGGCGGATTATGGGGTAGTGCCCATGGAAAATTCATCCACCGGCGGCATTACGGAAGTATATGATCTGATCCAGCGTTACGACTGCGCCATTGTGGGAGAGCGGATGGTGAAGATTGAGCATGTGCTGCTCGGTGTCCCTGGGGCCACACTGGATGATATCGATACGGTGTATTCTCATCCGCAGGGGTTTGCCCAGTGCAGGGAATTCTTTATGGAGAAGAGGAATTGGAAGCAACAGCCTTATTTTTCCACAGCGCAGAGCGCGGAAAAGGTGGCCAGAGAAGGAAAGAAGAACCAGGCCGCTGTGGCCAGCCGGACGGCAGGTCGTCTCTATGGGCTTCAGGTATTGAAGGATACGATTGCGTTCAACAGCTCCAACTATACCCGGTTTTTTATCATTGGACCGGCCATGGAAATTGCTGATGATGCGGATAAGATTACTTTGGTATTATCTGTACGCCACGAACCGGGGGCACTCTATCATGTGCTGGGATATTTTTTCTACGGCGGTATGAATATGACGCATCTGGAGTCACGTCCCATCAAGGGCAAGCCATTCGAATATTTTTTTCATATCGATGTTATGGGAAAACTCAGAAATCCGGCTAATGCGCAGACACTGCGGGGGATTGAATCTATGAGCACATATTTTAAAATTCTTGGTAATTATCCGACATATACACATAAGGAGGAATCATGAAACTGGGATTGCTTGGCAAAGTGCTGGGGCATAGTATGTCACCGGAAATACATGAGTCTCTGTTTCGGCAGGAAGGGTGCCAGTCCACGTATGAACTCCTGGAAGTGCCGGAGGCAGAGCTGGAAGAACGGCTTCCCCGTATGCTGGCCGACTATGATGGACTTAACGTAACCATCCCCTATAAGGTGGCGGTCATTCCCTTTCTGGATGAACTGTCCCCGGAAGCAAAGACTATCGGGGCAGTAAATACCATTGCCAGAAAAAATGGATGTCTCACCGGATATAATACGGATTACACTGGGTTTAAACGGACACTGGCACGCATTCACTGTGACATGAAAGGGCGTTCAGCCGTTGTACTGGGGCATGGCGGAGCTTCCCGGGCCATTATTCAGTGTCTTGCCGATGAAGGGGCGCAGGATATCGCTGTTATCAGCCGGCATCCGGACCATATAGACAGCGAATTTGAGGCATTTGCCAGAGCGCGGCACGTGGTCATCCGCGGATACGACTGGGTTCCTTCTGCACCCAATCCGTGGCTTCTGGTGAACGCGACCCCGGTGGGCATGTATCCTCATATGGGCGTATCCCCGGTACCGGCAGAGATAACTGCCAGATTCCCCAAGGTGGTGGATATTATCTACAATCCGGCGGAAACACAGCTTCTGAAAGATGCCCGGGGGGACAGAATAAACGGTATGTATATGCTGGTCATGCAGGCGGTGGCAGCGGAGGAAATATGGATGGACAGAGATATTTCCGAGGACACCGTGCAGGCCATAGTAAAGGAAATGATGTCATGAAGAATATAGTACTTATCGGCATGCCGGGAAGCGGGAAAACCACGTTTGGCCGTGCGCTGTCCAGAGAACTGAACCGTCCCTTTGTGGATGCGGATGATTATCTGGAAGAGCGGGAAGGACGGACAATTTCCAGCTTCTTCGCGGAAAGCGAGAAGGCATTCCGGGATGCGGAAGAACGGACTATCCGGGAACTGGCAGACAGACAGGGCATCGTAATTTCCACTGGAGGCGGCGTGGTGAAACGGACCGTGAACGTAGAGCATCTTCGTCGGAACGGGCTGATACTTCTTATTGACCGGCCGGTGGATGACATCGTTAACGATGTGGAAGTGGAGAACCGGCCGCTCCTTAAGGACGGGCCGCAGAAAGTGTTTGACCTGTACCGGGAACGCCGGAAGGCTTACCGGGATTCAGCGGATATTATCATTGATAACCGGGGAACGCCGGAAGAGGTCCTTGGACAGATGCTGGAAGCTATCCGTCTGACCATTAAATATAAGATATAGTAAAAGAGGAGGAACATCCTGCGCAGCCGGGAGTCCGCCTTTTATACAGCATAGCCGGGCCTGCAGATTCCGTGGAGGCTGGCGGTTTAGTTTGTTTTTTTCTTATGGTATAATTATTAATACTGATAAATTATAAGTTGTATACAGGAGGTTATTGCGTTTATGGAAAGTGGAGGCCCTTTATGGCCCGAGTTGCTGATATTAATTTTTCTTGTGATGGCTAACGCCTTCTGCTCACTTGCAGAAATTGCCATAGTGGGGGCACGAAAGACAAAACTGGCGGAACTGGCTAAAGATGGAAACAAGAACGCCAGGGCAGCACTGGAGGTATCCCATCATACGGAAGAACTGTTTTCCACTATTCAGGTGGGCATTACAACCATCAGTATCCTCACCGGTATGTTTTCCGGAGCTTCGCTGTCCGGCCCGGTAGCGGATTTTTTGCAGCAGTTTCCTGCGGTACGACCTTATGCCAGTGGCCTGGCGCTGTTTATTGTCATGGCGCTGGTTACCTATTTCTCTCTGATTATCGGGGAACTGGTGCCGAAGTGGATTGCTATCGCCATTCCGGAAAAGGCGGCCTGCTTTGTGGCGCGTCCCATGATCTGGATTTCCACAGCCTTCAAACCTCTCGTTTCTTTCTGCTCCTGGTCTACTAAACTGGTGGTTTCTGCACTGGGAATTCATATGTCCGAGGAAAAACCGGTTTCTGAAGATGAAATTATGGTACTTCTCCACCAGGGGGCCCGCATGGGGACCTTTGATAAGGAAGAACCGGAAATTATCGACCGGGTATTCCAGATGAACGATCTTACCTCGGAAGATTGTATGACTCCGAGAAGCAAACTGAAATGGCTGGATCTGGAAGACAGTGATGAAAAGCTGTGGGCAGAACTGGAAGAAAATGAACATTACCGCCTGCTGGTGGGAGAGGGCTCTCTGGATAAGTTCAGCGGTCTGGTAACTACTACCGATATTCTGCTGGATCAGCATCAGAGCCAGGGGCGCTGGCCTCTTAAGGAATCCATAAGGAAATGTCTGTATGAACCGGTGCTGATTCCGGAAACTCTGACGCTGGATAAGATACTGGGAACCTTTAAGAAACAGGGAACCCATGAAGCCATGGTTATTGATGAATATGGCATTCTCACCGGTATGGTTACGCTTCACGACGTACTGGAACAGATACTGGGGGATGTTCCCGGAGACCAGGAAGACGTGGAAGAAGAAAAGAATAAAATTGTACAGAGAGATGACCATTCCTGGCTCGTGGAAGGGCTTTGTACAATTGATGATTTCAGAAACCATTTCCATATAGAAGAGGAGCTTCCCGGAGAAGCAGAAGATTATTATAAGACGCTGGGAGGGTTCCTGACCTATCGCTTTGGATACATTCCCAAAGAGGCGGAAAAGATTTCCTATGGGGCCTATACCTTTGAAATTGTTGACTGCGATAATCGCCGGATTGATAAGGTACTGGTCACTGTTCAGCCGGAGGCTGAGGAAAAGCTGGAACCGACAGAAACAAAGTAATACCCGGAAGGGAAAATCAAAAGAGAAGTGCGGACGCATAGACTGCACTTCTCTTTTTGTTGCGTATATTGAAGATTAGAAGGATTGGATATTCTTTGCTTTCTCCCGGAGAGATTCCAGGCGATTCAGCGCATCGTTCAATGTGGCATCCTGCTTGGCAAAGTGGAAGCGTACAAAGTTGTGTACATCTTCCTTAAAAAAACTGGAGCCTGGAACTGTGGCCACCCCGACTTCCCTGGTCATCCATTCGGTAAAGTGATAATCATCATGTACATTGAATTCCGATACATCCATGAGTACATAGTAGGCCCCCTGCGGTTCCGTGACGGTAAAGCCCAGATCCTTCAGGCCACCCACAAACAGATTCTTCATATGGGTGTAATGCGCCTGCAGCTGTCGATAATAATCATCATTGAAATTCAGACCGGTCACAGCAGCTTCCATAAGCGGTGCGGCGGCACCTACCGTAAGGAAATCATGTACTTTCTTTACCCGGTCAGTTATTTCCGGATTGGCCAGCACATATCCCAGGCGCCAACCGGTGATGGAATAGGTCTTTGACAAGGAATTGCATACAATGGTGCGGTCTTTCATCCCTGGAAGGGAAGCCATGTATACATGCTTATGCGGTGCATAGAGAATGTGTTCATACACTTCATCGGTTATCACATAAGCGTCATATTTCTTTGCCAGGTCGGCAATGACCAGAAGTTCATCCCTGGTAAACACCTTTCCGCATGGATTGGATGGATTGCAGAGAATCAGTGCCTTTGCTCCCTGGCGGAAAGCGTCTTCCAGCTGGTTGGCGTCGAAGTGGAAATCCGGCGGCACAAGAGGAATGTATACCGGCTGGGCGCCAGTGAGGATGGTGTCGGCTCCATAGTTTTCATAGAACGGGGAGAAAATGGCCACCTTATCACCCGGGTTGATGATGGCCATCATAACCGCCATCATAGCTTCTGTGCTTCCGCAGGTGACCGTGATTTCGCTGTTCGGGTCATAGGAAATGCCGGAAAAATGCTTCTGCTTTCTGGCCAGAGCTTCGCGGAAATTCTGAGCGCCCCAGGTAATGGCATACTGATGAGGTCCCGTATGGGCAACCTCGGCAAGCCGGTTGGTAATTTCTATCGGTGGGGCAAAATCCGGAAATCCTTGGGAAAGATTGACAGCGCCATACTGACTAGCTACCCGGGTCATACGGCGAATTACGGAATCTGAAAAATGAGCGGAACGATTGCTGAGCTGAGTCATATATTATCACCTTTCTGGTCCTCTGAGAGACCCCTGCAATTTCTGTAATATTTCATAGTATGGTTTTTCAGGCTGACTATGTCAATGTATATATATTTTGTGCTTATCCATAGTTTAAATGAATATGGTAAGGCCCCACTGGAAATGAGCCGGAAGAGACAGCAAAAAAGCAGAAGGATGAGAATATGTGAAGTATATTCTCGCCCTTCTGCTCGGAACAGAGTAGGAGATTAGCTGTAGAAGTGAATGGTACGATACTGCGGTGGGAGTGCCCAGGCTCCGGTTTCATCCATCAGACCGGTGCCCATGTCAGTCTTTACCCGGGAGAACCCATGGTGGAACGGGGTGACCTCCTTAATCTGATTTCCTGTAAAGTGTGCCAGTGTCTGGCCGTCCACAGAAAGCAGGGTAAAATCCTTTTTATCATCACCGATTACCCAGGTAACCGACTGATTTCCAAACGGGAGTATATCGCTGTCTTCCGGGAGACTTATGATGGCTCTGCCGGTGGAAACGCTGGCCAGGACATGCGTATTTCCTGTGTCCAGTTCCACCCGGTCACTCCCAAGGAAACGAACTTCATCATAAGCGAAAGGAATTACGGTCTCTCCGGTAACCAGGCTGATGGCACCCATCTTATCCGTCTGGTCATTTTCCAGTGCAGCAAGGCCTTCCTTCATGGCGAATGTGGTATCGTCCACATCGTATGGTCCAGGTCCGAAAATTGTTTTTCCACTGCGGTCAGCAAATCGAATCTGGCCCTTGTCCCGGATGAAGGTACCATAAGGCGTCATAGGATACACGGAATCACTGCGGCTGTCAAAGATTTCCTGCCCCTGAGTATTGATATACCCTCGTTTTATGTCCTTATGGGATAGTCCATAGTCTGCATCTTCATCATAATGAGCATTAGTGAGAGCGCCAACCACAGCAGCACCGGCCAGACTGCTCCAGCTGAAGGAGTGCACATTCCTTCTTATTTCGGCCAGACCATTGTGGAAAGGGTAAATGGCATCATAAGGTGATTCAAACAGGAAATTTCCCTTATTGTTGATGGCTATCTTATGGCCGTCTTCATCTTTGACAAAGGCAATTCCTTCATAGAAATTGGTATACGCATCTTTGTATCTGGGGGTAATAACCACATGGCCCTGTGGATTTTTGAATCCCCAGCGTCCATTTTCCTGATAGGCAATGAGCTCTGCCGAATCATTCCATACCGGGGGCAGGGAGTCCGGGACTGTGCCATGGGCGGTAATATATTTTATTCCTTTTTGGCCGGTTACGGAAAATAATCCATGCCCCTGGTAGGAAATGGACTTATAGGCAGGTGCTACGGACAGAGTGCCATCCATGCCAACCAGTCCCCATTTTCCTTTCTTGTCCTGAATAGAAGCCAGGGCCCCATGGCTGGCCGGCTGAGAATCTTCATAGCCCTCTGCAAAATGAGTGAGCGAGGATTTCTCCAGTCCAGAAAAAAGAACGGTTCCGGCGATGATTCCCGTATCCGGTACATTAACGGAAGTGGAGTGGCTGGTGGACTTTTTAGATGTACTCGTTTTTTCACTCCAGGTGGTAGTTTCGCGGGATGTGGTATGGATTTCCCGGTGCTTATGGGAAGCTATCATGGCCGGTTCCTCGGCGTGAACAGAATACAGGCCTGTCGTTGTGACGGAAAGCAGGCCGAGAACAGAAATAAATAAAGCGGCTTTTCGGGGAGTATGAAACATTATAACCTCCGGGATAATAACAGTCGGTTTATTGCACGACAAATCTGGATATATACAGTATACAATAGACTGTTGATTCTGTCTTGTATGGATATGCATATATACCGAAAATTTCTAGATGATTGTCAGTTATCAGGAACGAAAAAATCTGAAAGGATTAAATATCCTTTTCGGAAGATCGATGTTTATGCAGTGAAAATATACAGGAATAATGCATATGGCAACGGTACAGGAAACATATCTGCTGCAGGAGATTTTAAACTATCAGGGGGGATGTATTGTCAGGAGGGGGAATAAGACATATGAGAAATAAAAATCCTGGCGCATTTACTGCGTCAGGATTTTATTTGTGTTATTTAGTTTTCTGTTTCAGCTGTGGTTTCTTCTGCCCCGGTCATAACCGTTCCATCCGCCAGTACAATCTGATGACCATTGTAATTAATGGTGCCCATGCACATAAGGCTGGAAATGTGGGCATCTGCAGTAAGATTCCAGGTGGAACCGGCGCCAACGACTACTTCCGCGCGGTTGCGGGTAATTACATCCGGGATAGATGGGGTATCTTCATCGGAATCAGTGGATGTGTCGGCAGCGACTCTGATTTCACTGGCCTTAGCGGTAACGGCTGCGTTATCCGTAAGATTGATTGTGCCTGTGAAGGTGGAGTTATTCTGAAGAATCAGATTCATGCGGGAATACTGATCTACAGAAATATTTCCGGACAGAGTAGTGTTATCAAAGAATACATCCGCTTCCCCGCCATTGGAGCCTGCATATCCCCAGCCACGCTTGCCATCATTGGCAGTAACCGTCAGGAGATTAGATCCGTCCTTAGGAGTTATTGTGGCGTTATTGGTGAGATGGATGGTTGCTTTGGTGTTGGTCACCATAATACCATCGCCGGAATGGCTGGTAAGGCTGCCACCGGACATGGTAAATTCTGCATTTCCTGCGGAAAGGGCTTCTTTTGAGGTACTGGTCATGAGGACACCATACGGTGCGCCGGTGCTATCCACAGCGGTCTGGGAGAGAATTACGGCGTTGGTCCCGATGACACGGACAGCTTCTGACTTAGCGGAAGTCATGGATGACTTGCTGGAAGTAACGCTTCCGGCGGCACGGATAACCGGGGAATCAGCACCAGTGGTGGCATAGGAGCCGCCTTCTACTGTGATGATACCGCCGTTGGTTCCTGTATTGATAGCCGGAGCATTGGTTCCGGAAGTAGATACCTGGGTATTAATGGCGCTGAGCTTGCCGCCACCAGCTACTTCCACGCCGGCAGAACCGGTGCCGCTGGTGGTTACGCTGGAATCGGTAAGGCGTACAAATGTGCTCTTACCGTAGCTGAATGCACCGATGGCATTGGAGGCAGAAGAGGAAATCTTAGTAGTGGAAATATCCGTACCGGAGTTTCCAGTACCCAGGAATGCTGCGTTCAGACCGGAATCTATGGTGTCCTGAAGACTGGTAGAATTGCCGCCGGTCTTGGAAATGGTGGAATGGGTGATAGCGATGCGTGCGTAAGTTACGCGCAGAGCGTTTTCATCGTCCTTCTTCGACGTATAGGCCTGTTCCGTGTAGCTTCCGTCCAGATCATAGTTGACAGCAGCGGTGCCCTGATAGAGGCCGGAGGCTGTACGCTGGGAAACAGACGGCGGTTCCTTGGCCTTTCTGGCTGCTTCCTCGGCAGCGGCTTTGGCAGCGGCCTTTTTAGCAGCTTCTTCAGCTGCCTTCTGCTGAGCGGCCTGCTTAGCCTGCGCTTCTTTGTAGGCTGCTTCCTGCGCCTGACGTTCACGGAGGCGGGATTCTGCCTGTGCGTAGTCACCCTGCTGTACCTTCTGTTCTACAGTAGGGAGGGTGGATTCCAGACCGCGGAGAAGGGCGCTGGTCATATCTACAGGCTGGCTGTCCTCACTGGCAGTCTGGGTTGTGGAAACAACGGCTGGTTTTTCAGCAAAGGACGCCGGAATCAGACATCCGGTAATGGCCAGTGCACAAAGAGCAGCACGAATGGTTATATGTCTCATAAGATACCTCTTTTCAACGGTTCAGATGAACTAATACATGCGATTTCATTATATCATAAACCGGACAGTATCAAGGCAAAACAGGTATAATAACCACAGGGAATTTCTTTTTACCAGTTCCCGTTTTGGAGGGAACTTTATATACAGAAAGGGAACAGATATGTTTTTTGTTGGGTGTCACCTGTCAGTTTCGTCAGGTTATCTCCATATGGTGAAAAGTGCGGCTTCTCTGGGGGCCAATACGTTTCAGTTCTTCCCAAGGAACCCGAGGGGCGGCGCATCTGCATCGGTGAATGAGGAAGATATGGCGGCCGCCGGAGAGTTTATGAAGGCACATGGATTCGGCCCGGTGGTATGCCATGGGGCGTATACCATGAATGCGGCTTCTGCCAGGGAAGAGGTACGTCGTTTTGCCTGTCAGAGTATGAAAGAAGATTTAATGAAAATTTCCTCTTTGCCGGGGGTGTTGTACAATGTTCACCCGGGAACGCATGTGAAGCAGGGGGTGGAGAAAGGAATCACCCTGATTGCCGACTGCATTAATGAAGTGCTGGACTGCGACCGAATACAGGTGCCATTTCTGCTGGAAACCATGGCAGGAAAGGGGACGGAAATCGGGCGCACGTTCGAGGAACTGGGGGAAATCATCCACCGGGTGGAACGAAAAGACCTGATGGGCGTCTGCCTGGATACCTGTCATGTATATGATGCAGGATACGATATAAAGGAAGACCTTCCCGGTGTGCTTGCGCAGTTTGACCGGGTACTTGGACTATCAAGGCTCCGGGCGGTTCATCTTAACGATGATAAGAATGAAATCGGAAGTCACAGGGACCGGCATGAAAAAATCGGACAGGGGTCCCTGGGGAAGGACGTCTTTGCCCAGATTATCAATGATAAGGCACTGAAGGATCTGCCCTTTATTCTGGAGACACCGAATGAGCTGGCCGGATTTAAGGAAGAAATTGCCATGCTGAAAAGCTGGCGCAATGACTGAGAGGAAAGGAGAGCTTATGAAATTTATTCATACAGCGGACTGGCATCTGGGAAAATTATTTTATGGAAATTATCTTACCGAAGAACAGGAATGGCTTCTTGAACACCAGTTTATCCCCTTGGTGGATGAAGAAAAGCCGGACGTGATTCTGTTGTCCGGCGATGTATATGACCGGTCCGTACCGCCGGCAGATGCCGTGGACCTGTTCAATCATGTGATTTCCGAAATCTGCGGCAGGCGCCATATACCTATGGTGGTGATAAGCGGTAATCATGACAGCGCGGAACGCCTTTCGTTCGCTTCGGACCTGCTGCGGGCTCAGGGACTGTACATGTGCGGGGAACTGCTGTCTACTACTCAGCCTATTGTCCTGTCCGACCCGTGGGGCGAGGTATATTTTGTACCGCTTCCCTATGCGGACCCGGGGGTTATCCGTCATCTGCTGCAGGATGATTCTATTCACACTCATGAGGAGGCCCAGCGGGCCTTTTCTGCCGGGCAGCTTCAGGGGATTCCTGAAGGAAAACGCAAGGTGGCCCTGGCGCACGCCTATGTAGCGGGAGGGACATCCAGTGACTCAGAACGGCCGCTGGATATCGGCGGAACGGAACAGATTTCCGCGGATATTTTCGCACCGTATAATTACACCGCCCTGGGCCATCTCCATGGACCGCAGAAGGTGGGGAGCGAAGTTATCCGGTACAGTGGGAGCCTTCTTAAATACTCATTCAGTGAAGCCAGTCAGAAGAAAGGGGTCATTGTCGGGGAAATCGATAAGGAAGGGCAGGTCACCTGCCGGTTTGAACCGCTGAAGGCCCGGCACGATGTGCGCATTATTTCCGGTACATTTGATGAACTTATGAAGGGCGAAGGAGACGGGTTGGATGACTTTATCCGCGCGGACCTTACGGATGAAGGACCGGTCATCGATGCCATGTCCCGGCTGCGTTCGGTATATCCGAATATTATGATGCTCACGACCAGCCGCCTTACCCGGGATGATTCGGGGGAGAGAAACTTTTCCCTGCATAATAAGATCAGTTCCCTGGATATGGTGGAAACCTTTATGAAGGAGTTCCGGCAGCGGGAAATGACGGCAGAAGAACGAAAATATATGGCAGGCATTATTAAAGACGTGGAGGTGGGACAATGAAACCGGTGAAACTGACTATGAGTGCGTTTGGACCGTATGCCCATAAACAGGTTCTGGATTTTACCTGTCTGGGGAACCACACTCTGTTTCTTATCTGCGGCCCTACCGGAGCCGGTAAATCCACGATTCTGGATGCTATGTGCTATGCCCTGTACGGGCGGACCAGCGGGGATGTGCGCACTGGGGAAAACATGCGCTCATCGTATGCCGGTCTGGAAGAGGAAACTTTTGTGGAATTCGATTTTGCGCTGGGCGGAAAGTACTACCGGGTGCACAGGAACCCTGCCCAGCTGGCGCGGCGCAAACGCGGACCGTCGGATAAACCGGTGGAAAAAGCAGGGAAAGCGGTTTTCTCGGAAATTGATGACAAGGGAAATGTAGTGCGCCAGATTGCCTCGAAAGGAGTGGAGCAGCGGGTTGAAGAGTTAATCGGTATAGGCGTGGAACAGTTCCGGCAGATTATCCTTCTTCCGCAGGGGGATTTCCGAAGGCTGCTCCTTGCGGATTCCACAGAGCGTCAGGATATCATGCAGGAACTCTTTGGGACTATGCGCTATGGACTGATTGAAAACCGGCTGAGGGAAGAAGTATTTCAGCTGAAGGGACAGGCAGAACATGCGCACAGTCAGGTACAGATACTTCTGGCTTCCCGGCATGCGGAAAATAGAGAGCAGTTGCAGCTCATGATGGATGAGGCAGGAAAGAAAATAAAGCAGCTGGAGGAAGAACAGAAGAAAAAAGAACGGGAAAATGAGGAATTCATCCGTCACTATAATGAGGCATCCCGTCTGGCGGAATCCTTCTCCCGTCTTGAACAGGCAGTGAAGCGTGCACTGGAACTGAATAAACAGGAAGAGGAGATGGCCCAAAAGCGGGCGGATCTGAAGAAGATAGATGCTGCCATTGCGCTAAACGGGGACCGGGAAGCCCTGGTTACTCTGTACATGAACCGGAAGACAAAGGAAAATGACCTGGCCAGGGCGGAAAAAGAACAGAAGGAAGCCAGAGACGGCTGGGAAAACGCGGAAAAGCAGTTTGAACAGCTGGAACGGGAACGCCCGCAGCAACAGGCACGGATTAACCGTCTGGCTGCCCTGGAGGCATTAAAGCCGGATGTGGATTCCTTTATTTCCGCCAGTCAGTCCTATGAGAAGGTATCCGGTCAGCTGACGAATCTGGAAAAGACACTGAAAGAGAGGATCGATACGCAGGAGGCAGTGGAAAAGACCGCGGTCACAGCCCGCAAGGTGGAACATGCCCTGACAGAAAGCTTTATCCGGGGACAGGCGTCTTTCCTGGCGGAAGGGCTGCAGGATGGGAAGCCCTGTCCTGTATGCGGTTCCCTACATCATCCGGAACCGGCCATATCCGCGGAAAACCAGGTGACCCGGGAAGATGTGGACAAAGCCAGGACGGCAGCGGAACAGGCGGAGACGACAGCAGGTGATGGGCGGAAACATCTTCAGGAATTTAAGGAAAAGGAGTACATGCCTCTTCGTGACAAGGCCAATAAGGCGAAGAACCTTCTGGAAGAACTGGGACGCAAGGTAGATAAAACCTACCGGACACCGGGGGTATTGAATCTGGAAATCGGGAAACTGAGCAAAGCCATAACCGATTTTGATAACCGGAACAGGACAGCGGATACTGCCAGACAGGAACAGAAAATCCAGCTGGAAAAACAGAATACCACCGTGCTGGAAATCAGGAAAAATCTGGAAATCCTCAGCCGGGATTATCAGCAGGGGCTTCAGACCTTTACCGAGAAGGTTACGGCACAGGGGTTCCAGAGTCTGGAAGAACAGAAACGGTATCATGACCGCATTGGGGGAAAGGACAGTCTGACACAGGAACTGGAGTCCTACGGTGCGGACCGGAAAATGCAGGCGGAAACGGAAAATAAAGAAAAGACGTTTATAGGGGGCCGCAGCAAGCCGGATATGGAACAGTGGAACAGCCGGAACCGGAAGATTACAGAAGAAATCAAGGCCCTGGCCAGCCAGAAGGGGACACTGGAAGAACAGGAAAAGGCGCAGAAAGAAGCGGCAGCACAGATTGATGCGCTCACCGCTTCCGGCGTGGAGCTGGACAGGACATATCGCGTGGTGGGAGGCCTCTATGATGTCATAAGGGGACAGGAAACGGGAATTAATCTGGAGCGCTTTGTATTGGGGGCCCTTCTGGATGATGTGACAAGAAAAGCCAACTTCCGCCTGTCTGTTATGAGCGGCGGACGTTATCAGCTGCAGCGCGCCTTAGGGGAACGGGCCGATGCCAGAAAGAAGGCAGGCCTGGATCTGGAAGTTATGGACAGCTACACCGGAAAAGCTCGGCCGGCCTCTACACTTTCCGGCGGCGAAACATTCCTGGCTTCCCTCTCCCTGGCACTGGGACTGGCTGATGTGGTACAGGAATATGCAGGCGGTGTCCGTCTGGATTCCATGTTCATCGATGAAGGATTTGGCAGCCTGGATCAGGAAACCCTGGATCTGGCACTGAAGACACTGGCCGGACTGCAGGGACAGAACCGGCTTATAGGTATTATTTCCCACGTGTCAGAACTGGAAGAACGAATTACCACCCGCCTTCGTGTAGATCGCACGAAAAAGGGAAGCGTGGCTGTATTTGAGGTGGAATAGCCTGTACGCAGGCAATAAAATAGACAGTGAAAAATTATCTTTCGCTGTCCATTTTTCTATCCGCGGGCCTGGAATGGTCATTTATAAGTTGTTATCTCAGAGATACTTTTTATTTAAGGCCCGTTTAATCTCTGTTTAATTTCCCTGAGTATGATTAATACATAAGAAATCGACCCCGAGGAAAGGGGAATAAGGGAAATGGAAGAATGGAGGAATCTTTATGAAACGAGAACAGTATACCGGTCTGCTTAAGGCGTATCTGGAGAAGGAGTCCAGCGCAAATATGGATTATGTGCTGGCCGACTGTAATGCCTACTTTGATGTAGCGGAAGAACAGGGATTTACTGATGAGGAAATCATTGAAAGCCTGGGATCCCCGAAGGCGGTTTATGAAGTCTGTTACCGGGAAGGAAAAATGGCCAGCGGCTCTTATCTTACCCAGGTAAAGCTGGCGCTGAACCGTGGCCGTCAGCTGCTTGAGAAGACCGGAACTCAGGGCAGAATGGCCGGCAGTCCGCGAGAAGATAAGGCAGGGATGGGAAAAAATGAGGCAGATACTCTGCAACATCGGAGTGTATGCCGGCTATATTATGGCCAATCTGACTCCGCTGCCGGTTCTCAGCCCGATAACCATGGGATTATTTGCTGGAGTGGGAATCACCTTTTCTGTGACATTTGCAGAAATCGGACGGCATTGCGATATTCTGTATAACAAGTACAGAGGCTTATAACCATATATCCTGGAAGAAAGGTCATGAGTATAATGAAAAAGATTACCATTTCATTGCTGGCAGCGATTGCTATGACCGGGCCTGTATAGTGTCCTTTGCAGCTAATGATTTTTCTGCGTATGAGGCCTGGTCAAAGAAAAACGAACTGGCAATGCAGTACATGATGAACCAAAATGGATGGAGCCATGATTCAGACCATGACCATCACGACCGTCATGATCACCAGGATGGGGAGTCGGGTGATTTCCATAGTGACGCCAACGGCGAGGGTAGAAGCTGATGCCTGACAGACTGTTCAGAGAAAATTTTCCCGTGATAGTGGATTTGAACAATAAAAAAGAGGAGGACCTCCCTTATTCAGGAGATTCTCCTCTTTTTCGTTATTTACTGTTACTGTGCCTGAGCTACCTTTAACAGGAAGTAGTTTCTCTTGCCTTTTCTTACAATGACATACTTGCCATCGGTATTTGGATGAGCGGAAATTTCCGCTTCAATGTCGTCAATCTTTTCCCCGTTAATGCGGATAGCGCCATTCTTTACATCTTCTCTGGCCTGGCGCTTGGACTTTTCCACGCCGCCTTCTACCAGGGCTTCGACAATGTTCATCGGAACCACTGCCAAGGTTTCCCCTTTGGTGTTGCGGAATGCGCCTTCAATTTCTGCGCCGCTGAGTTCCTGTACGTTACCGCTGAAGAGAGCCTGGGTTACGCGCTGTGCTTCCGCAAGGCCTTCTTCCCCGTGTACGAAACGGGTAACTTCTTCCGCCAGGCGTCTCTGTGCTTCTCTCTTTTCCGGATGCTGGGCCACTTCATCGGCCAGAGCATCGATTTCTTCATGAGAGAGGAAGGTAAAGTATTTAAGATACTTCACTACATCCCGGTCATCCTGGTTGAACCAGAACTGATAGAATTCGTATGGGGAGGTCTTCTTCGGATCCAGCCATACAGCGCCACCGGCAGACTTGCCGAACTTGGTGCCGTCAGCTTTGAGCATCAGCGGAATGGTGAGACCGTATACCGGAACCTCGGCCCCTTCCATGCTGTGAATCAGGTCGATACCTGCGGTGATGTTGCCCCACTGATCGGCACCGCCAATCTGGAGCTGTACGCCGTAGGTGTTATGGAGATGCTTGAAGTCAATGGACTGGAGAATCTGATAAGTGAATTCGGTAAAGGAAATACCGGTTTCCAGACGGCTGGCCACTACTTCCTTGGCCAGCATCTTGTTGATATTGAATACCTTGCCGTAATCGCGCAGGAAGTCTAGCAGAGACAGTTTGGACAGCCAGTCATAATTGTTTACAAAAGTAATATTTTCTTCGCCGCCGAACAGACGGGTAAGCTGAGCGGTCAGACATTCTACATTATGCTGTACCTTGTCCATGGTCTGGAGCACACGTTCCGTTTTGCGTCCGCTGGGATCACCAATGGAACCGGTGGCTCCGCCGATGAGCATATAAGGATGATGGCCTGCCAGCTGGAAACGCTTAAGAATCATGAAAGGAATCAAATGGCCTACATGCATGCTGTCGCCGGTCGGGTCAACACCGCAATAGACGGAAACAGACTGCTTTTCTGCCAGGTCATACAGGCCCTGTTCATCTGTCTGCTGATTTACCGCACCGCGCCACTTGAGTTCGTCAATAATATTCATGAAATTACACACCTTTCTGCTTATGATTTTCTTTTATCGGATTTATCCGTCATGACGGGCAGCTGGGATTCAGACGGCCCGATGGCGTACTATCCGATTTTATTGTTCTTACTAGTGTAACATATCCGATGAAATATAGAAATGTAAACCCATTTCCGGTTTTTTGTGTGATATACTACAGTCAGAAAAATAAAATTCTATATAAGAAAAGAGGGATTCCATGAAATTCACGTTTAACCATAATAACTTCAATGTTCTGGATTTGCAGAAATCTATTGCTTTCTACGAAGAGGCACTGGGACTTAAGGTGGTAAGAAAGTATGAAGCTCCGGACGGTTCATTCATTCTGGTGTATCTGGGAGACGGAGTGACACAGCATCAGCTGGAACTGACCTGGCTTCGGGATAGAAAGGAACCATATAATCTGGGAGAAAATGAATTTCATCTGGCTATGGCAGTAGATGATATGGAAGCAGCTCATGCGAAACATGAAAAAATGGGATGCATCTGTTTTGAAAATAAAGCCATGGGCATTTATTTCATCCATGATCCGGATAATTACTGGGTGGAAATCATCCCGGGAGGAAAATGATGGATTTGCTGTATCAGAGAACGGCCCGCATCATCGGGGAAGACGGGGTGAATGCACTCAAGGATGCCACGGTGGCGGTGTTTGGCACCGGCGGAGTCGGCTCGTATGCCTGTGAAGCACTGGCTCGCGCAGGAGTGGGACATCTTATTTTCATCGACAAGGATGTAGTGGATGAAACCAATATGAACCGTCAGCTGGTGGCTGACCTGACCACACTGGGAAGGAACAAGGCGGAGGTCATGGCGGAACGTGCTAGAAGGGTGAACCCGCCCTGTGATGTAAAGAGCATTGTAAAGCTGTATGATCCATCGGATGATGAGTTTATTCCTTCCCTTCATGCAGATTTTATAATCGATGCCATTGATGATGTGCCGGCCAAGGTGGCTATGGCTGTATGTTGCTGGAAACATAAGATTCCGGAAATTTCCTCCATGGGGACAGGCAACCGGCTGCATCCGGAAATGCTGGAAATCGCGGATATCTATAAGACCAGAGAATGTCATCTGGCAAGAAAGATGAGAAAGGCGCTGAAGGAAGCGCGGGTAAGACATCTTCCGGTAGTCTATTCCCGGGAACCGGCACATAAGATTATCGGAGAGGGATACCAGCCGGGTTCAATTTCCTTTGTTCCGCCGGTATCTGGTATGATGATGGCGGGATATGTTATCCGTGAGATTTTAAAGAAGAAGGGGATACAATGACAGCGGTAATCCGGCATCCGGAATGGCTGACACTGCAGATTGACGGACAGCCGTTTTATGGATTTGATCAGGAATGGTACCCCCAGGGACGGCAGCGCATGGCTGGCTGTGGCCCTACCGTGGGGTCGGATATAATGGCCTATGTAGAAATGAAAGAATGGAAGGTGCCTACATCCAACCGGGATGATGCGGTGAGAAAAATGCTCGAAATCTGGAAGTATGCCACACCGCATATGCACGGACTGTATAAGACACACTGGCTGCGCGATGGACTGAATCAGTATATGACAGAGCATGGGCTTCGGGGCAAGGCAGAATCTCTGTCCATACCAGCTCTTCGGCTGGCAGCGCCGCGGGCGTCTAAGGTGGTAAAGTTTATTCAGGAAGGACTGCAGGCGGATTGTCCCATGGGATTTCTGAATCTGCACAGCGGTACGGAACCTATTCCTTACCACTGGCACTGGATGGTACTGGTGAAACTGGAAGATACAGAACAGGGACATATGGTTACTCTGTGGGATGAAGGAAAACCACTTTGCTTTAATCTGGAAAACTGGCTGGCTACCACACGGTTTGGCGGCGGATTTGTCCGGGTTATGGGAACGGAATGGAAAATGGACTGACCGTGAGTATCAGGCAGAGCGCCCGGACTTTGGCAGGTAAAGACAGGTAATTCAGGTGAGTTGAAGGGGATGAGCAGATGAATATTCAGAAAATTCTGGTGCCGGTAGATGGTTCTACCTCATCATTTGAAGCATTCATGTGGGCCTGTGAGCTGGCCTCCCGTTTTCATGCGCAGGTGCATATGGTCTATATGGTTGACGCGCGGAAACAGGTGGCAGGAGTTGGCCGGGTTCCCATTGGGATAGAAAGCGGAGAAAAGGAAGCCCGAAAAGAAGGGGTACGGGTGGTAGAGGAATTTTCCAAACATGCACCTCCGGGAATTACTGTGGAAAAGATCATTGCGGTAGGACCTCCGGCAGAAGGTATTGTCAGACTGGCCTCTACTATGGGTATCGACCTTATCGTTATGGGAAACCGTGGTCTGGGGGCGGTTCGCCGTCTGGCCTTTGGCTCAGTATCTACCTATGTGCTTCATCATGCAGAGTGCCCGGTGCTGGTTACCCGGGAGAAGCAGGTAAGGACAGGGGTTATTTCATAAACTGGTAAAAGAGGGATGATTATGATGCACGTTGAACATATTCTTGTACCGGCAGATGGTTCTGCTGAATCGGAAGCGGCCTTTGCCTGGGCATGTGACCTGGCCAGGTATTATGACGCAGAAATTACTTTGCTTTATATTGTGGATATCACCAAGCTGGGAAGTCTGGGCCTTCCTGGCGGACCGGAAAAGCCGCAACAATTTGATCATGAACAGGGGAAGATGATTCTTCAGAAGTTTTGCGAAGAAACACCGGAAGGGGTATCTGTGCACACCGTGTCCGTATATGGTGACCCGGGTCCGGAAATTATAAGACTCATTGATAAGCACGACATCAACCTCGTAGTCATGGGCAGTCGGGGGATGGGCCGTGTAGCCCGCTGGGCTCTCGGTTCGGTATCCACCTTTGTCATTCACCGGGCACCGTGTCCGGTACTCACCGTTAAGGCGGATACAGAAGCCTGATTTTATCCAGGGGGTGTGATATGGCTATACAGCGGATTTTGGTTCCCGTTGATGGTTCTGTGGAAGCTGGTGCAGCTTTTCAGCAGGCGCTGGAAATTGCAGGGCTTGCGGATGCAGAGGTCATTGTGGCCTATGTGGTAGACATCAGGGAAAAGATGTCCACATTTGAAAAACTTACCGGGGAAAAGGAAGCTTGTACAGAGGAAGAGCTGGAAGAAGAGGCCGGTCCTGTATTTGCTCCGCTCCGGAAGGATGCAGGAGAACATCGCATCCGGTTTGTAGCAGCAGCGGGAGCTCCATCTCTTACAATCACTGCACTGGCCCATAAGCTGGATGTACAGCTGGTGGTTATGGGAAACCGGGGAAGCGGCGGAATGAAGCGTTTTATGACCGGGAGTGTGAGCCAGTATGTACTGGAAAATGCACTCTGTCCGGTTATGATTGTAAAAAATCCCAAGGTCATGCAGGAAAGAAAAGAACGGGAAGAATGGAGAGAACAGTTCTATCCCAGCCGTCTCGCGGAGAGAAACGGAAAAAAGAATCAGTGACCATCAGCGGTCCGGTCATCCAGGCAGGATGGCCGGGCCGTTTTGCCTGCATTGACAGTATTTTTTAAACCGTGATACACTGATTTCATGTTGAGTATTGATGGATTACCATTGTGGCATCCCTGAGAGCATGCAGGCTGCGCCTGTGCCGTGAAATACAGCGTATGTTCTGTAAGGGGGTGCCTTTTCAGTGATTTCCAGAAGAAAAGTATGGAATGGAGATAGGATGATTTATTGGCTTACGGCGAAAGCAGGAGCTGTGCCGCAGGGAAGGAGAGAAAACCATGTTTATGCATTATTTCGCGCTGGCGCTGGTGTTGGCGGCAGGACTGGGATACCACATGGTAAGCCGTGGTGTTCCGGATGGTGGAAACCGGTTTATCGGAGTGGGCATGGCGTATGTGGTAGGCTTTATCATCTGCATGATTTGCTTCCTTTTCACAAAACAGGGGAGCCTGGCTCAGGAATGGCAGGCGATTTCCTGGCATTATTTCCTTATCGGTATCATGGTCCCGGGCGTAGAAGTGGGATTTATCGCCATGTATCATAGCGGATGGCAGGTCAGCAAGGCAGCGCTTACCGCGGATGTGTTGGTAACGAGTCTTCTCGTCCTCATCGGTATGCTTGTTTTCGGGGAACATCTGTCCCTTATCAATCTGGCCGGCGTGCTGTGCTGCTTTGCCGGTGTGATTCTGCTGGAAAGGTAGGCGCGGCATATGCATAAGACAGGTCTTTATTACGGATCTCTGGCCATTGTGATAGCCGCCAACCTGGGATATCATCTGGTAAGCCGGAGCATTCCCGTGGGAGGCAATCAGTTCCTGGGAATCGCCGGTGCCTATCTGCTGGCCAGTGTACTCTGCTTTCTGGCCGGCGTGCTTACCCGGAAGGGACCGCTGCTGAAAGAATGGAAGGAAACACCGCTTCATTATCTGCTGTTCGGGCTGTTCGTTCCCGGACTGGAGGCCGGATTTATCCTCATGTACCACAACGGCTGGCAGGTCAGTCAGGGGGCGCTGGTTGCGGACATTCTGACATCCACCCTGCTTGCGGTGGTGGGGGTGGCCCTGTTTCATGACCGGCTGGCAGGAATCAACTGGGTGGGCATATTGCTCTGCTTTGCCGGCGTGATCATGGTAGCCTTGTAAGTACGCAGTATAGGCGATATGTTATGAATTAGTGTAAAACGAAGCGGAAATGGTATAATATCTGAAATCTGATTCACAATGGAGGCTTCTTTTGAAACTGGTTATAGCAGGCGGCTGCGGGGATTGCGGCCGTAACGCATTTTATATAGCAGGAAACGGGCATGCGTTTATTCTGGACTGCGGCGTATCCACGGACGGACTCAACCGCATCCCTGACTTTACGGCGGAACAGCTGGAGAAAGCGGAATTCCTGTTTCTTTCCCATTCCCATAAAGATCACTCCGGAGCCATTGAATATGTGGAAGACATGGGGTATACCGGGCCGGTGCTCATGTCCAACCGGACGTATCAGCAGCTGTCATACAAGTCGAAGAATACTATGATTCTTGATTCCACGGCACCGGAACTGGAACTGCTGCCGGATGTGCGGATTAAATGGGGACTTACGGGGCACTGCGCCGGTTCGGTATGGTATCTGATCCAGGTGGGCGGCAAGCGTGTCTTTTATTCCGGGGATTATCGGGAAGGCGATGTGTTCTATCGCTGCCAGCCCATACGGGACATAACCGCGGATCTGGCCATTATGGAAGCTCATCTGGACAGGGGACTGTATGCGCAGCCTATGCGCCGGCAGGTGATGGATACCCTGTTTTCCCTTATGGAAGGTGGAAAGTCTGTCCTTCTTCCGGTATCCCTGCATGGCCGGGGACTGTCAATCGCTTCCGCGCTGGCGCTGACTCCGGGATTTGACCGCCCGATATTCATGTCGGAAAAACTGTGGAATCAGTGGCAGTCCCTGGCGAGACGGCACTATTTCGTAAATGAGGAAATATTTAACATTCCTCTGGACAGGTTCCGCTGCTGGGATGGGAAGACACTGGAAGGAAACGGCATCTATTTCCTCACCGATTCCCAGCTGGGCAAGGCGGAAAACCGGCAGCTTGTGGATCGGAATCCGGACATGCCGGTGCTGCTTACCGGACCTCTGCATGGATATGGTCAGGCCCGGGAGTATGTGGAAAGCGGGCGCATCCATCTGGCCGTATGGCCTAACCATACCTCGCTCTCAGAGATGGAGGAGATTGTCAGGGAAAACACTTTTGGAAAGGTGATTCCATTCCATAATGAACATATGCCCTGGCATGAGGAAATGGTAGAATTCTGATTTGTAAAATGACAAAATGGATGATACATAGAAATAAATAAATGGGTGCAGTTTATGCTTTATCGCATAGACTGCCTTTATTTTGTGATATAATCAATACAGTAAAGTCGAATAAAAATAACAGATATGTGAAATAACTGTGTTTTATCCGATGGAATATTTGAGAATTGGAAGGTGGGTAATATGCTAAAGTACAAAAATATTATGGTCCCCTATGATGGATCCGAACATGCAAAAAGCGCACTGGCGCAGGCTTGCGCACTAGCACAGGCCGGTGATGGCACTAAAGTATATATTGCCTCGATTTGTAATATGGTAGCTGCTATGAGCAATTTCGATCAGGTATCTATTGCTGAAGGCTGCCTCACAACCAAACTGGCTCAGGATCTGGAAAACCAGTGCAAAGCAGATCTGGAAGAAGCTAAGAAGATGGTTCCGCAAGGTGTAAAGCACGAAGAAGCTTTTGAAATTGGTTCTCCAGGACCGGCTCTTCTTGAATTTGCAGATGACCATCACATCGATTTAATTGTTATGGGCAGCCGAGGACTTGGACCGATTAAGGGGATTTTCATGGGCTCTGTTTCCAGCTATCTGGTCAGCCGTGCTAAATGCCCGGTTCTGGTTATTAAGTAAACATGCAGAAGAAGAGCCGCTATATGCGGTTCTTCTTTTACGTTGGAGGGAAAATGTATGAGCAGTAAGCGATGGCTCAAAGCCGAAATCAGAAAATGGGTGCGGAATGACCTCATTACTTCTTCGGAAGGAGAGGCCATCCTGGCACAGTATGGAGAAGAATCTCATTCCTATAAGGGTGTGTTTTTTATGATGGCTTCCCTGTCCATAGGGGGTGGTCTGCTGTCCCTGGGGGCTTCTTTCTGGAATGGGCTCACGCAGGGGCAGCGGTTTGTCACCGCCATGGTTCCCATTCTTCTGTCGGCACTGCTTATGCTGATTCTGGTAGCACTGGACAGAAAGGTTCCGGTGACAGGGCACTGGAAAAATGTGGTAAGAAGACACCTGGAGACTGCCTACATGGATGAAAGCGAGCGGGAGGAGGAATCGGTGACACGCTACCGGGTTCCTGATTACGCCCGGGAGATTATCTGTGCATTTCACGGGGCATCCCTGCTTCTTGGAGCCTGGCTCCTGCATGATACATTCTTTATCCCCGGGACTCTTCCGGTGCTGCTAACTGGCTGTGGAGTGATACTCCTGCTGCTCACATTTCTTATGGATTCGCTGTCTTTCAGTATTTTTAGTGTGCTTGTTGCTACCGGCGCTTCTCTTGCGGGAAGTTATGACTGGATATACAGCGCATCGTGGGGATTCATGGCAGCCATTATTCCGTTTCTTCTTATGCTTCTTAAAAATGACCGCCAGTACAGCCTCATTGTTCTGTCCTGGTGCTGGACAGCCGGAGTACTTCTTCTGATTTCCAGAACTACCAATATGTTGTGGGAAATGATGTTCTTTTCTGAGGCGGCGGCCTTTACCTGGATTATCGGATCCATGATGCGGTCCTATACGGCAGCCGGCATGGCGGTGCGTTTCCTTGGTTCTACAGCTATGTTTGGCGTTCTGGGAGTTAGTTCTTTTGGACGGCTCTGGGCAGCTCCGCTGGGACAGGAGAGCGGAGGGCTTCTCTGGGGGGCCTTTGGTCTTCTCCTTGTTCTGAATCTGTATGTGCTCATGAAAGCATTGCAGAAGAGAGAGTGGCTGGCTGCGGCTTCCGGTATGGCACCGATATCTATGCTGGGGGCAGCCTTTCTTTCCCTGTGGGATACTTCAGGTGCAGCATCCGGTCTGGTTATCACACTTACGGCAGTGCTCCTTTCTCTGGGGGTTATACTGCGGGGGATTCAGACCGGGAGAAGCTGGCAGGGTATGCTGGGATTTATCCTCCTTTTTGCTATGAGTGCCCTCCGTATGCTGGACTCCACACTGACTCTGGCACAGAGAGGGATCTATTTCCTTGCTGCCGGTCTGGTTATGGGATTTGTGTGTCTGGCTGTTTACTGGCCCCGCAGAAAAAACAGAAGGAAGGGACTGAAGCGGCCGGCAAAACATAAGGGGGCTTTTGCAGAAAATCAGCTGGCGGTACAGCACCGGAGCAGAGAGATTCCGGAAACAGGGAAACAGGAAAACTGGCCGGTGCCACCGGTTCCTGTTTTCCGACGTCCCGACGACAAAGGAGGAAACACAAATGAGCAGACGAAATAAGCTTATCGTCCTTATCCTGCTTCTGTCGTTGGAATGTGTGCTTATGTTCTGGTGCAGAAATCGCTATATGACCGTTTTTTCCGAAGGTGCGGTATATGAGTCACCTGCATCCGTGGATTTTAAGCCGGATTTTGCAGAAAGCAATTATCTCAGTGTATATATCCCCGTTACCAGTGCTGTGTGGGTGGGGAAAAATGCGCCTGACAAAGGACAGACAATATATCTTATTCCAGGGAAAAATGTAGATGGCATGTTATTTATCCGCAGGGCCTCGGATGTAAAACCGGTCGGAGAATATCTTGCCGTAACCGCTAAGGGCTATATGTATGGCCGTGTATCCTTCGACTTTCCGGCCAGCCGGGTATATATGACATCCGGGCAGATGAAGAAACTTTCTGTACTGGAACTTACTGAACGGGTGCAGGTAAAGGAAGGTACGGGTAAGGATGACAAAACCAGGACACAGCTGAAAAACCGGATTACGGCCATTATACGTATTGATGATGGGCATGCGGTTATTGAACGCCTTCTGTGTAATGGGGCACCGGTGGAACTGGCCTATACAACGGTGGGGACCAATGTGCATATCACCTATTCTAATGGCCAGACGGATAAAGATGTGGTGACAACAGAAGGAACCGATATTGAAGATGTATCCCAGCCGGAAGTTTCCGGAAACAGAGAATCCTGGCTGGATAAACTGATCTGACAGGAAGGATTCCTGTCGTCTGGAGGAGGAACTTATGTATATCATTCTGGTGCGGCATGGCGAAGCAGAACCGGAAACTGAAAAAATTTCCAACAGGGTCAGAAGGCTGACGGAAAAGGGACGTCGGCAGGCAGGAAGGACGGCCAGATTGCTAAATCAGCTGTTGGGAAAACAGCCGGTGACCATATGGTCCAGTCCCTATCGGAGAACCCGGGAAACTGCAGAAATTCTGGCATCCGGGCTTTCCGGCGCAGAGGGAGTCCAGGTTACAGACAAACTGATTCAGGCATCCTGGGCGCTGACTTCTTCGCAGCTCATCCGGGAAGGCAGGCCGCTGATTCTGGTAAGTCATCAGCCGATTCTGCAATCCTATCTGCTTTCCATAGTTTCTGCTGCACTGAAGTTTACACCCGCATCGATGGCGGTTATACGTTATGATGTGGCCTGGAGAAAAGGCAAACTTCTGGGATTTCTTACTCCGGGACTTTGTAAGATGATGGAGGATTCCCGACGGGAATCCGAGGAGGAATAATGTTAAAGAAATGTCTTACCATTGCCGGTTCGGATTCTTCCGGCGGCGCAGGGATTCAGGCTGACCTGAAAACTTTTTCCGCACTGGGGGTTTATGGTATGAGCTGTATCTGTGCCTTAACGGCACAGAATACCCTGGGGGTAAATATGGTGGAAAACGTGTCCCTGGCCATGATACGGGCACAGCTTATGGCCATTTATGAAGATATTGTTCCCGACGCGGTGAAGACCGGAATGCTGTCCCGCCGGGAAACGGTGGAAACAGTGGCGGATTTTCTGGAAAAGAATAACCGGGCACCTCTGGTTGTAGATCCGGTAATGGTGGCTACTACAGGAGCTCGACTTCTCGATGAGGAAGCGGTCATTTCTTATAAAGAGCGGCTTATTCCACTGGCTACTCTGGTAACTCCTAATATTCCGGAGGCAGAAGTGCTTTCCGGGCTTTCCATCGGCAGCGAAGAGGATATGAAACAGGCAGCCGGAAAAATACTGGCCCTGGGACCGAAAGCGGTACTTATCAAAGGAGGGCATAAGGTCCACGATGCTACGGATTTTCTCTATGATGGGGAAACATTTCACGTGTTCAGGGGAGAGAAAATAGACACGGAAAATACTCATGGCACCGGATGCACCTTATCCAGCGCCCTGGCCGCTTATATGGCCCAGGGATATTCCACTGCCAGGGCCGCAGCTCTGGCAAAAAAATATCTTACCGGAGCTATTCGGAAAGCCGCTGTGGAAAAAGTGGGACATGGGCATGGACCGGTATCCCATTTCTGGTTTTATGGAAATGACTGGGGTAAGATGAAATGAATTCTTTCTTTGCTTATCTGGCACGACTTAAACTGATCCGCCGATGGGGACTTATGCAGAGCGTGTGGCCTGAAAATGATGCAGAACATACACTGCAGACGGTCACCATAGCTCATGCGCTGGCAGTTATACGCCGGGATGTATTTCATGTGCCATGCAATGTGGAGCGCTGCGCCATGCTGGCGGTTTATCATGATGCCAGTGAAGTGTTTACCGGGGATCTGCCTACACCGGTAAAATATTTTAATCCGGCACTGCACGGGGAGTATGAAAAGATTGAAATGATGGCCAGAGAACGTTTGTTCCGCACATTGCCGGAAGAAATGCGGCCAGGATATAAACCTTATGTGGTAGATATGGAAAAAGATGAACTCTGGCCGCTGGCCAAGGCGGCGGATATGCTGTCAGCCTATCTGAAGTGCGTGGAAGAGCTTCGGGCAGGCAATCATGAGTTCAAAAAGGCACATGACGAAATAAAGAAGAAAATAGAGGATATGCACTGCAGAGAAGCAGATTGGTTTCTCAATCATTTTGCCAGAAGCTTTACTCTCACGTTGGATGAGATGGAATAAGTACAGTGTCTTCTGGGGAAATGGAAGGTACGGAAATTGAGTGGAGAGAGTTGAGATTAATTTGCAAATATACAGAGGAACAGGTATCAGGCAACCCAGGCTATCCGACGAAGATGAGCAGGTATCTCCAGAATGCTAAACTTTTGGCCTGAGTGGGGGAATTGACAGAAAGTTATAAATTATGTAGCATAACAATTAACAGTTCACATTAACAGACTTTCAAAAGAGTATGTGTGAGCTTTCGCCACCGTGGTGAATAAGATCGGTATGTCGTCGTGGCATTACAAAAGCGATCTGTCGCCGTGGCAGTGAGAGCGGTACGCATATTCTTTTTTTGTGTGCAGAAAAGAGGTTCTGTTAATGAGTAAGACAAATAAAATGAGTTTGGGGCAGCTGACGCTGGTCACTGCGGTAAACATGATTGGGGCAGGTATTATCATGCTGCCTTCCCAGCTGGCTCAGGTGGGTGCGGTTTCTGTGTTTGCATGGATTATTTCCACGGTGGGTGCCATGTCACTGGCCTATGCATTTGCCAAGTGCGGACTGTACAGTAAAAAAGGGGGAGGCCTGGGCGGATATGCTGAATATTCGTTTGGGAAATCCGGTAATTTCCTGGTTAACTTCACGTATGCCATATCGCTGATTATTGCCAATGTGGCGATTGCCATTTCCATCATCGGATATGTGGGCGAATTTATGGGCATTCAGCTCAGTCCGATAATGACGGCGGTTTCCACCATAGCAGTTCTCTGGATTTGCACGTCAGGTAATTTTGGCGGAGCCCGTTTGACCGGTATCTTGTCAGGTAATTCGTTCTTTGGCGTGCTGATTCCAATCCTGGTACTGATTGTGGCAGGGATATTCTTCTTTTCCGGTGATACCTACATGACTAACTGGAATGTTCAGTCACTTCCGGTAAGCCAGACCATTACAGATTCCATTGCGGTCACTATCTGGGGACTCCTGGGAATGGAATCGGCCTGTGCCAATATGGATGCTGTGGAAAATCCGGAAAAGAATGTGCCGCTGGCAGTTTTAGGTGGTACGGTACTGGCAGCTATCATTAATATTTCGTCAACCAGTATTATTTTTGGGATTGTACCTGACTCTGAACTGGCAGCAAGTACAGCACCATTTGGGTTGGTATTTGCCAGGATGTTTTCTCCCTTGGTGGGACAGCTGATTAATGCCTGCTTTATTGTGGCGTGTGTAGGATCTCTTTGCGGATGGCAATTTACCGTGGCGAATGTTGTCAGAGATTCCGCCAGAGCAGGTTTTTTTCCAAAATTCCTTATCAAGAGTATTCCCAACGGAACACCCATGGCTGCGCTGATCTCCCTTACCCTGGTTCAGACGGTTATGGCGCTGATGACGATTTCTCCATCGCTGAATGAACAGTTTATGATTCTGCTTACTCTGGCCGTCGTAACCAACCTGATTCCATTCTTCTTATCTATAGGTTCTCTTCCCCGGATTATGCGGCTGGCCGGGTGCGAAGGCCGCGAACGGATACTGGCAAACATGGCGGTAGTGATAGCTTCGGTGTACAGTCTGTATGCCTGCTATGCATCAGGCTCGGATGCCATGGTTTATGGTTCACTTCTCACATTTGCCGGATGGGTCATTTATGGCATGATGGATAGAAATGACCGGCAGACCATTGAATAATCCGGAGTGGGAGACAGTGATTTTGCCTGATAAAACAGGGCGGTAAATGGTATTTAACTGAATTACGGGAAGATTTCATATTCTTTCAGCAGAGAGAATATGGAATTTTCCCTTTTTCAATGCTATAATCCCGGCGTTATAAAGGAAGACGCATTTATGCTAAAATAAGGGGAAATAGAGAAATAATCTTTTGCAGGAGACGGATTTTTACAAATTAATGAAACACAGAAATTTCGAGGCGGGTATGGAAGAGCTTAGTAATATGCTGAATCGACTTTTTCATCGGGGTGATGAGGAGGAAATCAGGCAGGATGAACTGAAAAAACAGATAGACGCCATTTACCGGATCTATGCAGGGACAGTAGGACCTGAACAGCTGATTATAAACGCCGGAAAGTATGATGCACTGAAATATATACATGATGAAAATCCAGGGAAACGACTGCTTGGTCTGCAGCGGCTGATTCTGGAAAGCAGGGATTATCATATTCCCCCATCGCCGGAAGATATGCCGGTAGTGATGGACAAGCTGGAAAACCGGCTGTCTGAACTGCTGGCCCGGCGCGCAGTGGAAGAGCGGCTGGAACGGAAGATTGCTGCCAGGCTGGAAGAACGGCAGCAGGACTATGTCAATGAAATCCGGAAGGAAATCCTGAAAGAAGAGGGAGCAGGGGAAACCGAGCAGGAAAGGAATAAACTGGAAAAGCTGAAAGCCCTGGATGAAATACATCTTACCGACGCAGCTCTTGCTCAGGTGCGCCCGCAGAAGCTTTCCGATATTGTGGGGCAGGATGACGCAGTTAAAGCCACAGCAGCCCGCATTGCTTCTCCTTATCCGCAGCACCTGATTCTGTACGGTCCGCCAGGTGTGGGCAAAACGACCACGGCGAGACTGGTACTGGAAGAAGCTAAAAAACGGGATAGTTCGGTGTTCGGGCCGGATGCGCCGTTTGTGGAATGTGATGGTACCACCCTGCGCTGGGATAACCGGGATATGACCAATCCGCTGATTGGTTCAGTACATGACCCTATTTATCAGGGAGCCAGAAGAAATCTGGTAGATTCCGGAATCCCTGAACCTAAACCGGGCCTGGTTACCAGGGCTCATGGGGGCATACTGTTCATCGATGAAATCGGAGAACTGGATCCGCTGTTGCTCAATAAGCTGCTGAAAGTGCTGGAAGATAAGCGGGTATTTTTTGAATCGGCCTACTATGATGAAGATAACAAGGCTATTCCTTCCTACATCCGGAAGCTTTTCCATGACGGAGCACCTGCAGATTTCATCCTTATCGGGGCGACAACCCGTCAGCCGGATGAAATCTGTCCGGCTATCCGATCCCGGTGTGCTGAGGTGTTTTTTAATCCCCTGCAGCCGGAAGATATATCCCGCATTGTCAGAGAGGCGGCCACACGTCTTCAGGTAAAGCTGGAAGATGGGGTGCCGGATATGGTGAGTGAATATACCATGGAAGGGCGAAAGGCGGTAAGCCTGCTTACTGATGCTTATAGCTTGTCTGTTTATGAGGCGGATGGATGCAGGCAGGTCACCGTTACCAGGGATACACTGAAAGAAGCAGCCCGGTCGGCTCATCTGACTCCGTGGCAATTTCGCGTGGCATCCCCGGTGCCTCAGGTGGGACATATTTACGGACTGGGGGTTGCCGGTTACTGGGGGAGCACTATTGAAATAGAAGCGGTGGTACACCCACTGGGAAACAGAGAAAAAGGAACCATCCATTTTAATGACACCGCAGGGTCCATGGCCAGAGATTCAGTAACCAATGCCAGCTCGGTGGTGCGCATGATTACAGGAAAGAACCTTTCTGATTACGATGTGCATGTCAATGTGGTAGGGGGAGGAAATATTGATGGTCCCTCTGCCGGAGCAGCCATTACCTGTGCCATCATTTCGGCACTTACAGGAAAACCGCTGCGTCAGGATATTGCGGTGACCGGGGAAATTTCCCTGTCAGGAAGGATAAAGCCTGTGGGTGGCATTGCAGAAAAGGCGTTTGGCGCCCATCAGGGAGGTATGAAGGCCATTCTCATACCGAAGCAGAATGTCCCGGATATGGGCAGTGAATATATGCATATGAAGGTTATCCCGATAGACACCATACAGGATATACTGGAACATATGCTGGTAAGAAAAAAACAGAAAATGAAGGGGAGTAAATAATGCCACAGGAAGAAACAAAGAAATGGAACCGACGAGATGACGGCAGAAGAAATACTTCCACTGATAATATGCTGGTGAGCCGTGTGCCGCCACAGAATCTGGATGCAGAGCAGGCCGTACTGGGGGCCATGCTTCTGGATAAGGAGGCCATCGTCACCGCAGAAGATATGCTCCGGTCTGATGACTTTTACCGGGATGCGGACGGTATTATTTTTGAAGCTATTTTAAATCTGGCAAGAAACAATAAGGAAGCGGATATTCTTACAGTCACAGAAGAACTTCGCCGTATGGGACGACTGGATGATGTAGGAGGAGTCATCTATATCAACAGCCTGGCAGAGAAGGTGTTTTCCACCAAATCGGTAGGGGAACATGCTAAGATTGTGCTGGAAAAATCAAAACTCCGCCATCTGATTGATGCTGCTGGTACCATTGCTGACAATGCGTACAGCGAACGCGAATCCGTGCAGGATATTGTCGATGATGCAGAACGGCGCATTCTGGAAGTAGCCAAGGATGAACGAAAGAGTGATTTCATACCTATCGGGGAAGCGGTGCAGCATGCACTGGAAGAAATCAATGAAAAATTTCAGAACAAGCAGGGCGTTACCGGGATTTCTACTGGGTTTGCCAAGCTGGATGCATTTACCAGCGGATTTCAGAAAGGCGATTTCATAATCATTGCTGCCCGTCCATCCATGGGTAAGACCGCTTTCGTACTTAATATTGCCAAGAATATGTCGCTTTCCAGTGATCATAAGACAGTAGCGTTCTTTTCTCTGGAAATGTCGAGAGAACAGCTGGTACAGCGTCTGCTTTGCTCCACAGCACTGATTGACAGCCAGAAACTGAGAACCGGGCGCATTACCAGCCAGGAAGAATGGAGGAACCTGGCAGCGGCAGCAGGTCATCTGATTAATGCTCCGCTTTATATTGATGACACTCCGGGGATTTCCGTATCCGAAGTCCGTTCCAAGGCCAGAAGGCTGAAGGCGGAACGGGGCCTGGATATTATCATGATTGACTATCTCCAGCTTATGCGGGGAAACTCCAGCCGTGCCAGTGAAAACAGGCAGCAGGAAATTTCTGAGATTTCCCGCTCCTTAAAGAGTCTGGCCCGTGAACTCAACGTACCAGTTATCGCTCTGTCCCAGCTGTCCCGAAGCGTGGAATCCCGTCAGGACCATCGCCCGATGCTGTCTGACCTACGTGAATCCGGTTCTCTGGAACAGGATGCGGATATGGTAGGCTTTCTGTATCGTGAAGCTTACTATAACAAGGAAATGCAGGATGATGATGAAAAGAACAATGCGACAGAAGTCATCCTGGCTAAGAACCGTAATGGCCCGGTAGGGACCATTGAGATGTACTTTGCAGGTCAGTTCACACTGTTCTATGAACTGACGAACCAGGAAGAATCGGAAGGCATGTAAGCACGTCAGGAAAGGGTTGAGCGTATGGATTTATGGGGAAATGAAGACTGGTGGGACCGGGAGGCGGAAGAGAAGAAACCTCCGGAGGAAACGGATTATGAAGGCATGGAAAGGGATTTTTATCACTGCCGGGCCTGTCCGCTCCGCCGGGAAGGCGGGCATGGTCCTGTCCTTTCTACAGGCCCATGCCCGGCACCGCTTATGCTGGTCGGGGAGGGCCATGGCAGTGTGGAAGATGAACACGGACTGCCGCTTATCGGGCCGTCCGGACAGCTTCTTGACCGGGCCCTGCTGTCTGTAGGGATTACCCGCGACCACGTATATGTAACCAATATTGTAAAATGCCGCCCCAGAGGAAACCGGACACCGACGCAGCAGGAAGGATATTTCTGTGCATCCCGCTGGCTGGTAAGGGAAATCGGTCTGGTGAAACCGAAAGTCATCGTCGCACTTGGCAAACCGGCACTCCGGTTCTTCCTTGGCCGGGAAGCCGGAATTATCCGAAACCGGGGACACTGGATATCCTGGCATGGCATTCCGGTGATGCCCACATTTCATCCGGCCTATCTTCTCCGGCAGGCGGGACATGCCCAGGTGGAGGCCAAATGGGCCGTATATTACGATCTCACGGCGGCAAGGGATAAAGCGGCAGCTCTGGCTCCGGACTGGGTCTGGAAGAGCGGGAATGTGCCTGATCTGACAGAGATGTATGCTCAGCGGATTCTGATGCGTAAAGAGCTTGCAGAACCAAAATGAACTGACAGAGATGAACCGGCGGCACATGGATTGCAAACCTTCGGCTCTGGACGCCAAAAACATCTCCGAAACTTTAATGAGGCGGATTCTGTGAATAGCCTCCCATAAAAATCGAGAATGCAAAAGAGGCTGTGCAAAAATGATTTTTCATTTTTGCACAGCCTCTTTTATTTGGTATTCGCAGTTACAGGCGGGATTCACTTACTAACCCCTTTGAATTCTGAAAGAATTAACCTGTTTTTTACTTGGTTCCGAAGATTCTGTCTCCGGCGTCACCGAGGCCTGGAACGATATATCCGTGTTCGTTCAGGCATTCATCTACAGCGGCGGTGTAAATCTTTACATCTGGATGAGCTTTGTTTACAGTATCTACGCCTTCCGGTGCAGCTACCAGGCACATGAGACGGATATCCTTTACGCCGCTGTTCTTGAGCATCTGAATAGCGGCTACGGAGCTTCCGCCGGTGGCCAGCATCGGATCGACGATAATGAAGCTTCTGTTTTCAATATTTGGCAGCTTGCAGTAGTATTCTACCGGTTTTAATGTTTCCGGATCTCTGTACAGACCGATAACTCCGATACGTGCAGATGGAATCAGGTCAAGAAGCCCCTGCACCATGCCAAAGCCGGCGCGGAGTACCGGGACAATGGCGATTTTCTTTCCGGTGAGTCTCTTGCCCACGGTCTTCTGTATCGGGGTTTCAATTTCCACATCTTCCAGAGGAAGGTCACGGGTGGCTTCATAGCCCATCAGCATGGTGATTTCTTCCAGAAGCTTTCTGAAATCAGCGGAGCTGGTTTCCTTTTTGCGCATAATGGTCAGCTTATGCTGGATTAACGGGTGGTCAATAATATTTACCTGCATAGTGGTTCCCCTTTCAAATTTGTTAACATATCGTAATTTTGCCTATAACATGATAACACAAATACCCCGGTGCTGAAAGGCCGGGGTAAAAGAAGGGCAAAATGGATGGCTTATTTTCCGATTCCAAAGAAGCGCTCTGTGTTTTCTCTGGCATGCTTTACCAGTTCCTCCGTGGGGACGCCCATGTAGGAAGCCAGGGCTTCGGCTACATAGGTTATGTTCTGTGGTACGTTGGTGCGCGGCAGGTTGAATCCTCTGGGGGTGAGATATGGTGCATCCGTTTCAATCATGATGCGGTCCAGTGGGATGGCTGTTACCGCCCCCCGGAGGTCGTCGGCACGGCGTTCATCACAAATCCACCCGGTGATGCCGATGTAAAATCCCATGGAAATGAGTTTTTCGGCCATCTGACGGTTTCCGGTGAAACAATGGACTACTGACCTGTGGCAGATATCTTCGTGGCCGGAAAAGCAGGAAATAAAGTCTTTTTCTGCTTCCCGTTCATGAAGGAACAGCGGCTTGTTGAGATCTTCCGCAGCCTGGATGAGGGACCGGAATACGGAGAGCTGTTTTTCTCTGGGAGAATACATGCGGTCATAGTCCAGGCCGCATTCTCCTACGGCGACAATGCGGGGGTTGGAGGATACGATTTCCCTTATGCGGAGTACGTCGGCCGGTGTGGCGTGCTGAGCTACATGGGGATGGATACCTGCAGTACCGTATACATCGTGGGTGCGGACAAAGGTATCCACTTTTTCATTATCGTCCGGCTGAGCACCGGTGAGTATGCAGCATACACCGGCCGCTTCGGCATCGGCTATGATTTTTTCAGGGTCATTAAATGAACGGACAAACAGATTTAATCCAATATCATAATAAGTACACATAGTTCCTCCTTGCAATGGACACTTTCCTGCCCACGGGCAGGGGCGGGTATACTATATATTGTTTGTAAATGAATATTTTCAGTGGAAACAGAAGGAATGAAACCTTCTGTCCTTTTATTTTATCGCAAAAGGGAACTGGAGACCAACCAGAATCGAAGTAAAGATAATGGTTATATACAGAGAGGGATAAAAGTGGTTTACAGAAAGGGAAGGATAAACGTGATTTACAGATTACGAACAGGCAGTAAACGCCGAATGTGCCTGAAGTATACCTGAGGGTAATAACCTGTATGCAAAAAAGATATGGATGGGTTCTCCGGGTGAATTTATAAAAAAAGGAGGCGAAAAAGCACATGTACGATTGACTTTTGGGGGATATTGAGAATGAATGAAAGTACAATGGCCAGAAAAGTGGCCATAATCTGCGGTTGAAAATATGCTGCAGGCGGAGTATTATAGTCAAGGACTCCACACAATATATAGCGTTGAAAAAATAATAAGAACAACATATTGTATATAGGCTAAACTAAACAAAAAAGGCAAAAAGCCTTTAAATACTGAAGTTTTATGAATGTTTATGGAGGTTATGGATATGGCACCGCTGAAGAGTGATCTGATTGAAGTAAAGACAAGAGTTATAAAGAGAAATGGTCAGGAAGTAGCATTTGATGGACATAAGATTATCAATGCGATTGCTGCAGCCAACAGGGAAGTCAGTGAACTTCACCAGATGAATGATTTTCAGATCCGTGCTGTAGCAGATACCATAGCCAAGACGGTAAATAATATGCTTCATGCGGTAAACGTAGAAGATATTCAGGATATGGTGGAACGCGGCATCATGGAAATGCGCGCCTACGAAGTAGCCCAGAAGTATGTCCGTTATCGTTATAAGAGAGAAATCTCCCGTAAGTCCAATACTACGGATAATGGAATCCTTTCTTTGATTGATTTGTCCAATGAAGAAGTAAAGCAGGAAAATTCCAATAAGAACCCGGTAATTAACTCCACACAGCGCGATTATATGGCCGGTGAAGTATCCAAGGACCTGACAGAACGTCTTCTCCTGCCGGAAGAGATTGTGAAGGCACACAAGGAAGGCATTATTCATTTCCATGATTCTGACTACTTTGCTCAGCGTGAACATAACTGCGACCTTATCAATCTGGAAGATATGTTGCAGAACGGAACCGTTATCAGCCAGACCATGATTGAAAAGCCACACAGCTTCTTCACTGCCTGCAACGTAACTACCCAGATTGTTGCGCAGGTAGCATCCAATCAGTATGGCGGACAGTCCTTCACACTGTCCCATCTGGCACCCTTTGTAGATGTAAGCCGCCAGAAGATCAGGAAGCAGGTTATAGAAGAACGGAAAGAATGCGGTGAATCCCTGGATGATGCAGTGATTGCCAAGATTGTAAAGCATCGTCTGGCAGAAGAAGTAAAGAGCGGTATTCAGACCATTCAGTACCAGCTGATTACTCTGATGACCTGTAATGGACAGGCTCCGTTTGTAACCATGTTCATGTACCTGGATGAAGTACCGGAAGGCCAGACACGGGAAGACCTGGCTATGATTATTGAAGAAGTACTCCGCCAGCGCATGCAGGGCGTGAAGAATGAAAAGGGCGTATGGATTACCCCGGCATTCCCGAAGCTGATTTATGTGCTGGATGAAGACAACATTCACGAAGATTCTCCATATTACTACCTTACCGAACTGGCTGCACAGTGCACGGCTAAGCGTATGGTACCGGACTACATTTCTGCTAAGATCATGAAGCAGCTTAAGCAGGGCAATGTATACACCTGCATGGGATGCCGTTCCTTCCTCACTGTGGAAGACAGCCAGAGAAATCCGGATGGAAGCCACAAGTTCTATGGCCGTTTCAATCAGGGCGTAGTGACCATCAATCTGGTGGATGTGGCATGCTCTTCCTACGGGGATATGGATGCATTCTGGAAGATTCTGGATGAACGTCTGGAGCTCTGCCACAGAGCACTCCGTTGCCGTCATGAACGTCTGCTGGGGACCGTGTCCGATGTAGCACCAATCCTCTGGCAGTATGGCGCTCTGGCAAGACTCAAGAAGGGCGAAACCATTGATAAGCTCCTCTACAATGGCTATTCCACCATCTCACTGGGATATGCCGGACTGTACGAAATGTGCGTACGTATGCTTGGCAAGTCCCATACCACTCCGGAAGGCCGCGAATTTGCACTCAAGGTTATGCAGAGACTGAACGATAAGTGCGCAGAATGGAAGAAGGCTGAAAACATCAGTTATTCCGTATATGGCACACCGATGGAATCCACAACCTATAAGTTTGCAAAGTGCCTCCAGAAGCGCTTTGGCATCATTCCGGGCGTAACCGACAAGAACTATATCACCAACAGCTATCATGTTCATGTACATGAACAGATTGATGCATTCCATAAGCTTAAGTTTGAATCTGATTTCCAGAAACTGTCCCCAGGCGGTGCTATCAGTTATATCGAAGTGCCGAACATGCAGAACAACATTCCGGCGGTTCTTACGGTAATGAAGTACATTTATGACAACATTATGTATGCAGAACTGAATACCAAGAGCGATTACTGCATGAAGTGCGGATATGATGGCGAAATTCAGATCATTGAAGATGAAGACGGCAAGTTAATCTGGAAGTGCCCGAACTGCGGCAACACCGATCAGCATCAGATGTCCGTTGCCCGCCGTACCTGCGGTTATATCGGCACACAGTTCTGGAACCAGGGCCGTACACAGGAAATCAAGGACAGAGTACTACACCTCTGATATGCTCCTGTATGACCTGATACAGCGCTTATAACAGGCATATATACAGTAAAAGGTGGTGTCAAAAGCGTTACATCGTTTTTACATCACCTTTTATCATTTCTGAATCATGGATTTTTCACAGGAGGTTCCTTTGAACTACTCAAATATTAAGACGTATGACATCGCCAATGGTCCGGGAATCCGGCTTTCCCTGTTTGTGTCCGGATGCACTCACCACTGCAAGGGATGCTTCAACCAGATGACCTGGGATTTTGACTATGGACAGCCTTTTACAGAGGAAACCATAGACTATATTATGAAACAGATGGCACAGGACTGTTATCAGGGAATCACTCTGCTGGGCGGTGAACCGATGGAACCGGTGAATCAGAAGGGACTGCTTCCGCTGGTTAAGCGGTTTAAGGAGACTTATCCCGAAAAAGATCTCTGGTGTTACACCGGATACCTGTATGATAAAGACCTGCTTGGACATTTCTGCAAAGTGATGCCGGAAACGGAAGAGTTACTTAAACGCATTGATGTACTGGTAGATGGCGAATTTATCCTGGCGAAGAAGGACATCACCCTGTTGTTCAAAGGCTCTTCCAATCAGCGGACTATTGATGTACAGCGTTCCCGGAAGGAAGGAAAGATCGTTCTCTGGAAGCCGGGCATTACGACAATGAATCCAAAGACGCATCTTTAAAATATGACAAAAAAAGACGGGCATAGGGAAAATAGGACATTTCCGGTTTTCTCCAGCCTGCTTTTGATTTACTGATTTACAGGAAAATTTATGATAATTACTATACACGATGATTTTAATCTGCAGCGCATCATTGACAGCGGCCAGTGTTTCCGGCCGGTGAAGATTCCGGATGGACGCTATCGTTTCATTACCGAAAAACATCTCCTGCACATACAGGAACTGGGAGACGGGCGGTATGAGGTGGACTGCTCCCGGTGGAACTGGAAGCATACCTGGAAACCGTACTTTGATTTAAATGCCTCCTATGCCGTTATACGTCGTTCCATTCCCGACTCGGATACTTATCTTACCTGGGCAGCAGAGTACAGCCAAGGGATACGCATTCTCAGGCAGGATCCATGGGAAATGATCATAACGTTTATAATTTCTCAGAGAAAATCCATTCCGGCCATCCGAAGTGCGGTGGAGATGTTGTGTGAAAAGGCAGGAACCCTTTGTGAAGAAGGCGGGGAAAACTTTTACACTTTTCCACGGCCAGGGGAGCTGGCCCGTCTGTCAGAGGAGGACCTCCGGGAATGCTCTCTGGGGTACAGGGCTCCCTACATTTATCAGACCGTGAGAAAAGTGCGCCGGGAAAAGATAAATCTTTACCAGTGGAACATCCTGGCTGATGAAAAGCTGGTGGAAAAACTAATGGAATTCCCCGGAGTGGGGATTAAAGTAGCCAACTGCATAGCTCTCTTTGGCTATCACCGCATAGCCCGGGCTCCGGTAGATGTATGGATTGAGCGGGTAATCCGGGAACATTATGGGGGTCAGAATCCATTTGTATCCTATCCGGAAACTGCGGGGATTATGCAGCAGTATATGTTTTATTACATAAGAAATGGAAAAAAGATGAGCCGGACGAAGATGAACTGACGCTCGAAGGCTTACAGTCCCTGAGATCCGCTCCTCTTCGTCACTTGAATGCTCCATCCGCATAATTGTCTTTTTTATATGCTATCCCCATAAGTGTGGACACTGCCTAACGGGGAGCCTTCATTCCAGAGGAGCAGGTTATCAGACTAAATTGTCCTGTAATCCTATATTGTCAGGGCAATAGAAAAGCAGAAAGAATCTGACAAAAATCGATTCTTTCTGCTTTTTGTTTATCCGGAGTCTGAGAGGGGATCTGCCGATTCCCTATTAGACGTCTGTTTTTTATTTCTTTCCGCCGGCAATCCCTGGATGGGTCATTTCAAATGGGGAAAGGATTTCTTCCATTCTTTCTCTGGTCATGAGTTTTTCACGCATGATGATTTCCTTGACCGGCGTACCCTGGTTATATGCTTCCTTGGCAATAGCAGAGCACTTTTCATATCCCAGATGCGGGAGCAGGGCAGTGATGATACCTACACTGTTGTCTACCCATTTCTGGCACTGTTCCTTGTTGGCCTTCAGGTCCTTGAGGAGCAGGTTGGTGAATGTGTTGATGGCATTGGTGAGATAACGGAAGGAATTGAACAGATTGAATGCCAGTACTGGTTCCATAACGTTCAGTTCCAGCTGACCATTTTCTACAGCCATGGTAACAGCCAGATCGTTGCCAATAACGTGATAGCAGGTCTGATCCAGCAATTCAGCGATAACCGGATTTACCTTACCTGGCATGATGGAAGAACCTGGCTGACGTGGTGGCAGTTTGATTTCATTGAGGCCGCAGCGTGGGCCAGAGGCCATGAGTCGCATATCGTTGGCAATCTTGATAAGGGAAAGGGCAGATACCTTCAGCGCAGAGGAAACTTCAGCGAAGCAGTCGGTGCTGTTTGTGGTATCAATGAGGTCAGGAGCGGATTCAAATTGGAATCCTACCAGATCGGACAGAATCGGTGGGAACTTCTTAATGTATTCTACTTCTGCATTGAGGCCGGTGCCTACAGCAGTGCCGCCCATGTTAATATTCTGCAGGGCGCCGAGGGAGCGGGTAATTCTCCAGATGCAGCGACGGACTACAGAGCCGTAAGAAGTCATTTCTTCGCCCAGCGTGATCGGAACTGCGTCCTGCAGGTGAGTACGGCCCATCTTGATTACATCTTCAAACTCTACGCCCTTCTTTTCAAATTCGCGGGCCATGTTAATGAGGGCATCATTTAAAATCTGCGCTTTTCGCAGGATGCAGACCTTGATACTGGTTGGGAATGCATCGTTGGTGGACTGCGCCATATTGGCATGATTGTTCGGGGAAATGATGTCATAGCGGCCACGTTCATAACCGAGGATTTCCAGTGCACGGTTGCACAGTACTTCATTCATGTTCATGTTGATGGAGGTACCAGCACCACCCTGAATCGGGTCCAATGGGAACTGATCCAACATCTGGCCGGCAATGATTTCATCAGCAGCCTGCACGATGGCTTCTCCGATTTCCTTTGGCATACGGCCTGTTTTCATATTGGTCAGGCAGGCTGCCTTCTTTACAATGGCAATGGCCTTGATGAAATCCGGATCCAGGCGCTGGCCCGTAATCTGGAAGTTTTCAATAGCCCGCATGGTCTGTACACCATAGTAGGCATCATCCGGAACCTGCATTTCGCCGAGAAAATCGTGTTCAATACGCATTGTAATCTCCTTTGTGAAAACACATATAATTTAATAAATGTATGCTTAATTCAGTAATCTTGTAGGTATAATACCACATTTAAGTATAACAATCAACGTCGGCGCATATGTTTTAATAGTATACTTATTTTATCGTTGCAGATTTAACCGAATAAGTACATACACAAAAATATAAGGAGGACAGTAGATCTGCCGGCAGAATCAGAGCTGGACTGTTGACGTAACATACCCTATGGGGGTATATTACGCAAAGGAGGATAATTTATGGATACAAAGAAGGAAAATATAAATCATACCGATGAAAGTTGCTGTAAGCGGCATACCTGGCGGAGCAAGGAAGAAAAGAAAAGACTTCTTTCCCGGCTTCGCCGCATAGAAGGACAGATAAGAGGATTGGAAAAAATGGTAGAGAATGATGCGTACTGCCCGGATATCCTTATGCAGTCTTCCGCGGCTGCCTGCGCTATTCACAGCTTTAACAGGCAGCTGCTGGAAGCCCATATCCGGGGATGCGTGACCGAGGAAATCCGTGAAGGCGGCGAAGGTAAGGTGGACGAACTCTGTAATATGCTGCAGAAACTGATGAAATGATGGGGCATCATACGAAAATAAAAGAAGGTGATTTATTTGAAAAAATATATAGTAACCGGTATGACCTGTTCTGCCTGCCAGGCTCATGTGGAAAAGGCGGTATCGGCGGTACCGGGAGTAAAATCTGTAGCTGTATCCCTTCTCACCAATTCCATGGGAGTGGAGGGAAATGCGTCAGATGAGGCCATAGAGGAGGCCGTGGAAAAGGCAGGGTATGGGGCCCGCCCACTGGAGGCAGAGAAAAAAAGCGGAGTGGCGGCTCAGCTTTGCGCTGGAGAAGAGGCATTAAAGGACAGGGAAACTCCGAAACTGAAACGCCGGCTGTTGCTGTCCATTATTTTTCTTCTGCTCCTTATGTCCATAACCATGGGACATAATATGCTGGGCATGCCGCTTCCTGATTTCCTTGATGGAAATTGTGCAGGGCTTGCGGTGCTGCAGATGTTGCTGGCCCTCATAGTGATGCGGATTAATCATGCATTCTTTGCCTCCGGAACCCGTTCCCTGCTCATGGGGGAACCCAATATGGATACCCTGGTGGCTCTGGGGTCCGGTATATCCTTTCTCTGGTCTCTGAACGTATTATTCAGGATAACTGTGGCGGTTTCGCAGGGCGCTCCGATTTCCCTGGTGGCGGACCTGTACCGCAATCAGCTGTATTTTGAATCAGCGGCCATGATTCCGGCCCTGATTACGGTGGGAAAGATGCTGGAATCCAAGTCCAAAGGGAGAACCACCGATGCGCTCAGGCAGCTCATGAAAATTGCACCGAAAACCGCGGTAGTGGAAAGAGATGGAAAGGAAGTCACCATTGCTGTCGACGAAGTGCAGCCGGGAGATATTCTGGCAGTACGGCCCGGGGAATCTATCCCGGCGGATGGCATTATCATTTCCGGAGAAACCTCGGTAGATGAATCAGCACTTACCGGAGAATCCGTCCCTGTGGATAAAAGCAAAGGGGATAAGGTCAGCGCAGCTACTCACAATACGTCCGGATTTATCCGGGTAAAGGCTCTCAGGGTAGGGGAAGATACCGGATTCGCTCAGATTATCCGCATGGTGAGCGATGCAGCGGCTACCAAAGCGCCGATTGCCCGCATTACCGATACGGTATCTGCTGTATTTGTGCCGGCAGTCATTGGTATCGCTGCCGTAGTCACTATCGTGTGGCTCATAATGGGCGCCAGTCTGGCAGAAGCGCTGACCTATGGTATCAGTGTTCTGGTTATTTCCTGCCCATGTGCTCTTGGATTGGCTACTCCGGTGGCCATCATGGTGGGCAATGGAGTGGGAGCTAGAAACGGCATTCTCTTCAAAACCAGCGAAGCACTGGAAAATGCGGGGAAAATACAGATTGTGGCATTGGATAAGACTGGGACTATTACGGAGGGGAAACCGCAGATTACGGATATCCTTCCGGCGGCCGGTCTGTCAGAGGAAGAATTCCTTTCTCTGGCGTATGCGCTGGAAGGCCCGTCGGAACATCCGCTAGCCAGAGCGGTGACGGAGAAGGCGGAAGGTATGGGTCTTTTAAAACGGGAAATTACCGGATTCAGGAATCTTCCGGGACATGGGGTTTCCGGCACCGTGGAAGGTCACGCTTTCATGGGTGGATCCCTGGCATTCATTTCTTCCCGCCTCTCTCTTTCTGACACCATTCATAAAGAGGCAGAAAGACTGGCAGAGGAAGGAAAGACACCGCTTCTCTTTGTAAAGAATGATGAATATCTGGGCATGCTCGGGGTGGCTGACGTAATCAAACCTGATTCCGCCCAGGCGATTCAGGAACTTAGGAATATGGGTATTGAAACCATTATGCTCACCGGAGACAATGAAAAGACCGCCCGCACCATTGCCAAAATTGCCGGTGTGGATTCTGTCATTGCAGGAGTACTTCCTGATGGGAAAGAAGCGACAATCAGGAATCTTCAGAAACGAGGACGCACGGCCATGGTCGGCGATGGTATCAATGATGCGCCAGCACTGGTTCGGGCAGATACAGGTATTGCCATTGGCACCGGCACCGATGTGGCTGTAGATTCGGCGGATATCGTTCTTATGAATTCCCGGCTCACCGATGTGTCGGCTGCAGTACGCCTCAGCCGGAAGACACTGAAAAATATCTACGAAAATCTTTTCTGGGCTTTTGCGTACAATGTACTGCTTATCCCCATGGCTGCCGGGCTGTATCCGGGAATCCATATGAATCCTATGTGGGGAGCGGCGGCCATGTCGATTTCCAGTGTCACCGTGTGTCTGAATGCGCTGCGGCTCAACCTGTTCTCTGTCCATGATGCATCTCATGATAAGCCAATGCGTCATCGTGCCCTCAGGGAAGTGGCAGAGGAGAGGACAGAAACCAGACCGGAAAATCAGAAGATGACACTTCGTGTAGAGGGGATGATGTGTGGGCACTGTGAAAACCGGGTGAAAGGTGCACTGGAAACGATTCCGGGAATTGAGGAGGCGCATGCCGACCATTCTAAAGGAGAAGTGCAGATTATCTGTTCCCAGGCTCCTGATGAACAGGCCATAGAGGCCGCCATTTCTCAGGCAGGATATAGTTACAAAGGAAAGAGTCAGAACAAGGAGGAAAACAAAATGAAAGAAACAGTAAAAATTGAAGGAATGATGTGTGGTCATTGTGAAGCCACAGTAAAGAAAGCACTGGAAGCACTGGATGGAGTAGAACAGGCTGAAGTATCTCACGAAAAAGGAGAAGCGGTGCTGACTCTCTCCCATGCGGTAGCCGATAAGGACATTCAGGTGGCAGTAGAAGGAAAGGATTATAAATTCCTGGGCATTGAAAAATAAGAAGAACGGAATATAAGCATGACAAAAGCTCCATTTTTTCGGAAAAATCCGGAAAAAGGGAGCTTTTTGTCATGTCAGATATATCAGCGATTCATGAGAGACTCTATATCCTTTTCATTTAGAACCGGTATGCCCAGTTTGGTGAGTGCTGCGGCCAGGAGCCCCTGACCGGGAATGAGGTGATGGGAAAAGGTTCCATCGTAGATTTCCCGGTTTCCGCAGGTGGGACTTTTAGCCTTGAGGACAGCCAGGTCTACAGATTTTCCCCTAAGCTGCTGAATCACCCGGTCGACGCCTTTCTGATAAATGGTGGTAAGATCCATCCTCTTTTCGTTTATGACCCGTCCTTTACAGAGTTCCACCGGAGGCCGGGGAACCGGCATGCCGGAAAGGACTTCTGGGCATACGGGGATGATCTGTTTACCCCGGAGAAAGGCATGTACCGCCGCATTATGATTATTTCCACCGTTGTATTTGACATTCTGGCCAAGCAGACAGGCGCTGACCAGTACAGTACATGGTTTCATGAGCTCCTCCTTCAGCGGAAAACCGGTATCCGGGAGCGGAATGGACGCTCTTTAATTTCTGTTGCCGGATACCCTACGGCTACCGCAAATTCCGGATGATATCCTTTCGGAAGCTCCATGTGGGGTAACCATGAACTATCTTCTTTCCGGGTTTTCAGGTTGCGGATAAAACTGTATACACAGACCGAAGCAAGTCCCAGATTGACCGCTTCCAGGTGTATGTTTTCCGCAATGATTCCTGCATTGAGCTTCACTGAGTCTTCCACTGCACCATCTTGGGACAGAATCAGAAATACCAAAGGGGCACCGAAAATCGGATTTCCACGGCCGGTTATTTTCTTATCCTCCCGTGACAGCTCAGATAGAATTGCCCCGTCGGTAATAACGGCTATGGCATAATGCGAAAAATCCGCCTTGCCGACAGGAGAACCCTGTCCGGCACGTACCATCTTATCAATCAGCGTATCCGGAATCTCCTTATCCTGAAACCGCCGCACCGAACGCCGCAAACTCAGTACCTGTTCAAAATCCATACTACACCTCCTGAAAACTATGTATTCAGTATAGCATGGAGGGGGTGCTGTTGCATTTTTCTCCTCGTGTGGCTGCTATAATGGATATGATATGCAGGAGGAATGTGATTATGTCGGATATACAGCAATTGAAGGATGGAATATATGAGGAAGTGATTTCTCAGTCCTTAGATGAAAAGATAAAAAAGGCACTGGCCGATAAAACCATATGGGCTAATTTTGAAGATTTAGACAGTCATGAGGCAGTACCCTATTTAGCAAAATATTTAGAAAAACTGGTCAGACTGACATTGAAGGATATTGCAGATGAGGACAGAACAGGAAAAGAGTCCAAGCAGAGAGAAGTATCGGTTATCAACCGGCTGATTCAGGAATTGGTCAAACAGGCAGATGTTCTGCAAGGGAAAGAAGAAGTGGTAAAAGAGAACTTTCTGCTTACCTCATTGGAACATCGACGGAATAAGATTAAGGAACAGGAATGGGTACGCCCAGAGACTCCGTTGACCAGGTCATTCCTTTTTACCAATGATAAGGCGGAAGCTTCTATGGCATCGGAACTGAGTCGGGAAATATTATCTTCTGACCGAATAGATTTCCTTGTCTCGTTCATTAAGTTTTCCGGGCTCACTATGATACTTCCTGATTTGCGGCGCTTTACGGAACGAGGGGGCCAGCTCCGTGTCATCACTACCACTTATATGGGGGCTACCGATGCCAAGGCTGTAAAGGTGTTGACTGAATTGCCTAATACCGAAGTCCGTATGTCTCATGATACGGATCGGACCCGGCTTCATGCTAAAGCCTATATGTTCCATCGGAATAGTGGATTTTCTACGGCCTATGTGGGGTCGTCTAATTTGTCTCAGGCAGCCATTGCGGATGGATTGGAATGGAATATGAAAATTGCCAAACAGGATATGCCGGAAGTTATGCAGAAAATGGAAGCCTCCTTTGAAGGATACTGGCATTCTCCTGGGTTTAATACGGTTCATACAGAGGATATAGAGGCTTTGGAAGCAGAAATTGATGCTGTAAGAAATCGTGGCAAGACGGGAAGTCAGGGGCGATATTATTTCGAAATCAAACCTTATACATATCAGCAGGCAATTTTGGATGCTTTATGGGCGGAACGGATTGACAGGAACCATTGGAAAAATCTGGTAGTAGCAGCTACCGGTACAGGAAAAACTGCAATTTCTGCCTTTGATTATCGGTCGTTCTGTGAACGGCAGAAAAAGGAGGGAAAGACAGCCAGGCTTCTTTTTGTTGCTCACCGAAAGGAAATCTTGGAACAGAGCATACAGTGTTTTCGTCAGGCACTAAAGAACCCTCAGTTTGGGAATCTGGCAGTAGGTGAATATAAGGCAAAGCGGACAGAACATCTCTTTATTTCTGTGCAGATATTGAACAGTCTTAAACTTTGGGAAAAGATGGATCCAGCCTATTATGACATGGTTATTGTGGACGAATTCCATCATGCGGCAGCAGCTTCTTACCAGAAACTTCTGTCGTATTTTAAGCCTAAGATTTTACTTGGACTCACCGCTACACCGGAACGTATGGATGGAAAGAGTATCTTGAAGTATTTTGATGGCCACCTGGCAGCAGAGATTCGACTGCCTGATGCGATTGAAAAGCGGCTTCTTTGCCCGTTTCATTACTTTGGAGTGACTGATGCTATTGACTTAACCTATGTGAAATGGACTAATGGTCACTATGATAACGAAGAGTTGACCAGAATTTATGCGTTGGATCACTATACGGCAGATAAACGAGCCGGGCAGATACTCGGCGCATTAGACAGATATACAGCCGATATCCGTGATGTGAAGGCATTAGGATTCTGTGTATCTAAAAAACATGCTCACTTTATGGCCGAGTATTTCGAGGCACATAATATCCCGTCTATGGCACTGGATGCGGATTCCAGTCGGGAAGACCGAGAAGAGGCCTGCGGCCGGCTTGCCGGTGGGGAGTTAAAATGTCTTTTTGTAGTGGATTTATTCAATGAAGGTGTGGATATTCCAGAAGTGAATACGGTCCTGTTTTTGAGACCAACCGACAGTATGACTGTATTCCTTCAGCAGTTGGGGAGAGGTCTCCGATTATCTAAAGGGAAAGACTGTCTTACCGTTCTGGATTTTGTGGCGCAGGCTAATACCAAATATGATTTTGCATCCCGTTTTTCTTCACTTCTTGGTAAAAGGCACGTGCAGATTTCTAAGGAAATAAAAAATAAATTCCCGCACGTTCCTAAAGGCTGTTCAATACAGTTGGAAGAAATTGCGGAAAAAAGCATACTGGATAATATCCGGAAACGATTGAGGAACAGTGATTTCTATAAGGAACTTGTACAGGAATTATATTGTGCATCAGACCGGCGGGTACCGCATGTACAGGAGTTTTTTAAAGCGGCTGGGATTGAACCGGAAGTTTTCTATAATGGAAAACGGACATTTACCCGCCTTTGCATAGATGCAGGGATTATCCCTCCTTTTTCCGATGAGGAGGGCATGGAAAAGATAGTGGCCAAAGCGATGCCTAAGATTATTTCCATGGATTCACCTAAGTGGATACGATTCATACAGTAGAGTCTGGTACATGGACCCGTTCCTATATCCGCAGTACAAAAGCAATATATAGCAATATATAAGGATGTGGCAATACACCCTTTGGATGCAGGATTACGACCAGGCAGGAATGAAATCCCCCTGGGATGCCTTGACACGCCTCTCTGAAGTCAAGCCTCTGGCAAAAGAAGTGAATGAGGTGCTGGAGATGCAGTACGGTAGAGTAGATGTTATTCCTATGCAGGAAAACTTACCATATACTTGTGCGCTGGATGTATATTCCACGTATACACGAAATCAGATTTTAGCTGCACTTGGATATGGCAAGCCGGGAAGTGTCAGAGAAGGAGTAAGGTATCTGACCAGTGGGAACAGTGATGTAGTTACCGCAGGGACAGATGTGCTTTTAATCACATTAAATAAGACGGAGAAGGAATTTTCACAGACCACTTTATATGAGGATTATGCGATAGATAAAAATCTTTTCCAATGGCAGAGTCAGAATAAGACACGGCCTGAGTCAGCCACTGGACAGAGATATATACATCAGCGGGAAAAGGGAAATATCGTATTGCTCTTTGTGCGGAGTGCCAAAGTAGATGCGTATAAACGATCTATGCCATATACTTTCCTTGGGGCAGCGGATATCGCCAGCTGGCAGGGGAGTCAGCCTATGAGCATCATATATAAACTCAGACATCCAATTCCGGCGAAGTACCTTAGGGAAACAGCGGCTAGCGGAGTCATCTGAACCAGTTCTTATAATTTATAATATAGTGTATAAATAAGAAGAAACCACACCAGAATGATATACATCTGGCAGCGGCTCGGGCGGACCGTCGGATGTATCAGGATAAAAGGGAGTACTACCGTCATCATAAGCGGTATCGTTGATACAGCGGAACATACCCGGCAGGCTTAATGAAAAAAGATATGCAGGGAAGCATTTCTTATTTTCAGCAGTTGTGGTATACTATACCTGTATTCATGCGGGTGTAGTTCATCGGTAGAACGCCAGCTTCCCAAGCTGGACAGGAGGGTTCGACTCCCTTCATCCGCTCCATATTTAAAAAGGAAACCACCGTGGCAATAACGCGGTGGTTTTTTGTGTGAAAAAACAGAGGAGTCTTTGGCTCGTAACTGTGATAAAATTAAATCAGCTTATTGCAGGGGAACTATATGTTGAGAATGACCTGGTCTAAACCCTTGGCACCTGATTGAGTTAAGACTTACGCAGGGAGCAATACACATGGATTGTCTATGTGCGCAACCAGGCTCGCAGCAGCGGGCTTTTTTATGCCTGCTGTATGAAAGGAGAGCATACAAGGATGGAAATGGAATTAAGGAAAAAAATAAAACAGGCGGTAGAGGCGGCGAGAAAAGAATGCCCGCTGGTTCCGTCCATTACGAATACGGTGACTATCAACCTGGTGGCAAACGCACAGCTTGCCTGCGGCGGTTCGGCAGCTATGGTGTATTTGCCTGATGAAGGGGAAGGAATCGGCAGCATATGTCAGGCATTTTATATCAATATGGGCACTCTGTTTCCTGTGTATGCGGAAACATTGCCCCGTACAATAAGAAGTTTGGAAAAACAGGGAAAGCCGTGGGTGCTCGATCCGGTGGGAATTGGGCTGGGAAGCTTGCGTACAGAACTTCTGCGCCAGATGAAGGCTATGCCTCCGGCCATTGTCCGGGGAAATGCTTCGGAAATTATTGCGCTGGCCAATCTCTGGGGGCTTGACACGGGAATAGATAAAGATGGCGTACGCGGGGTAGATGCTACGGATTCCGTAGATTCTGCGGTAATGGCAGCCAGAGCACTGGCCAGATCCATTCATGGCGCAGTAGCTGTGTCCGGAGAGGTGGATGTAGTCACGGATGGGGATGTGGTTATCCGAAGTTATGGAGGGAGCCCCCTTTTCACCAGGGTAACTGGTTCCGGGTGTTCACTTGGTGGGGTATGTGCTGTGTATGCGGCGGTGACCAATCCGCTGACAGCAGTCATTACTGCCGTAAACATGTATAATGCGGCAGGGAAGATTGCCGAAAGGAAATCCAATGGACCGGGATCCTTTGAAAAGATATTTCTGGACACTATGTATAATCTGTCAGCTGATGACGTGGCATCCAATGCCATGGAGATAGGCAGGATATAAGGAGCCGATATGAATACACTGATTGCGGTAGCGATTGCTCCCTGTGGAAACGGGGAGGAGCTTTCTTCCTATGTAGGGGAAGTGGTCAGAGTGATACGTGATTCCGGGCTGCCATGTCAGACTTATTCCATGTTTACAGAGATAGAAGGGGAATGGGATGAGGTCATGGCCATAGTGAAGCGGGCCACTATGGTCCTGGCGGAAAGAGGAATCCGTACGGAAGTGGTACTTAAAGCGGATATCCGTCCTGGATATACGGATATGATGCATGGAAAGATAAAACGGATGGAAGAACAGATTCAGAAGAAAGAAGGAAAGGTTTTATGAATATGCGCAGCGTACTGGACATTTCCGCCTATCTGGTGGTGGGGCCTGAAAATACAAAAGGCCGACAGGTGAAGGATATAGTAAAGGCAGCACTGGACGGCGGATTTACCTGTGTTCAGCTCCGGTCGAAGGTTGCATCCGCCCGGGAAATGATTTCCCTCTGTAAAGAGACGGCCCAGGTGATTGCGGAAAGCGGGAAGTCAGATTCGGTAGTGCTTCTGGTGGATGATCGTCTCGATGTGGTACTGGCGGCCAGAGAGGCCGGTATAAAAGTAGATGGAATCCATGTGGGGCAGAGTGATATCCCCGTGGAGGTATGCCGCAGATATCTGGGGAAGGATTCGGTTGTCGGCCTTTCTGCCAGAACAGAGGAGTTGCTGGATTATGTAGCTCATTATGACACCCGGTATATTGATTATTTTGGCGCAGGGCCTCTGCACGAAACGTCGTCTAAGAGAGACTGTGGAAGGCTTCCTGATGGCACGGTGATTACCCGTGGCCTGGATGAACTGAAGACTTTGCATGAAATCAGTCCGGTGCCAGTAGTTGTAGGCGGCGGTGTGAAAGCCAGGGACCTGAAGGCGCTGAAAGCCACCGGAGTAGATGGCTTCTTTGTCATCAGTGCTGTGGCCGGGGCGGCTGATCCTCTGGCAGCGGCCCGGGAAATGACCGGATTGTGGAAGGGGCGTAAATCTGCTGACTGAATCTATGTCCATGGAAAGCGGGAAGGGTGATTTTTTTAGCCCCTTCATATATAATATTTCTGTAGCTATTGCAAATGATACTCATTTAAACAGGAGGCATATATGAAAGAAACCTATAGCAGAACAAAACCCGTATGGGCTCGAATGAATGAAGAAGAACGCAAGGCCACTATGGAATATGGGGAAAGATATAAGAAGTTTCTGGATACCGCCCGCACAGAAAGACTGGCTGTGACAGAAATTCTCCGACAGGCTGAAGCCGCAGGATTTAAGCCGCTTTATGATATGAAGGAGCTCAGGCCGGGGGATAAGGTATTCTGGAATCAGAAGGGGAAATCTGTGGTACTGGCTGTAATCGGCAAAAGGCCGGTTCATGACGGGCTTAAGATTGTAGGTTCCCATCTGGATACCCCTCGTCTGGATCTGAAGGGAAATCCGGTTCATGAAAGCGATGGAGTGGTTTATTTCCGGACCCATTATTATGGTGGAATCAAGAAGTATCAGTGGACCTGCATTCCTATGGCACTCATCGGGGTAGTATATACCCGCAGCGGGAAAAAGGTGGAAATCAATGTAGGGATGAAGGATGATGACCCGGTATTCTATATTTCTGACCTGCTTATCCACATGGCACAGGACCAGATGAAGAAGACATTGGCTCAGGGTATTACAGGAGAACAGCTTCAGGCCATCTGCGCAACTCACAGCGAAGAAAACCTGGCTGCTAAGGATGCGCTGATGAAATTCTTCAAGGATACTTATGGCATTGAAGAAGAAGATTTTGCCACCGCAGAACTGGAACTGGTTCCGGCCACTAAGAGCCGCGATGTGGGATTTGACCGTTCTCTCATCGCTTCCTATGGTCAGGATGACAGGGTATGCTCTTACGCTAACCTGGAAGCCATCCTTCATGCAGAACCTGGTGAATATACCCAGGCTGCTCTGCTTACTGACAAGGAAGAAATCGGCTCTTACGGAAATACAGGGATGGAATCCTCCTATTTCGTCAAGGTGGTTATGAAGATGCTGGCGCTGCAGGGCAATGGCTCACTGCTGGAATTTTATGAAACCATGGAAAACAGTGAAATGCTCTCTGCCGATGTTAACAGCTGCATGGATCCTATGTTCCCGGAAGTTACCGAAAAGGATAACTCTTCTCTCCTGGGATATGGTATTGCCCTCACCAAGTACACCGGTGCGCGCGGCAAGGCAGGAAGCAATGACGCCAATGCGGAATTTATGCACAAGGTCAGAACCATTTTCAATGAAGCCGGCGTAGCATGGCAGATTGGTGAACTTGGCAAGGTCGATCAGGGCGGCGGCGGAACCATTGCGTTCATGATGGCTGACTGGGGATGCGAAGTTGTGGACTGCGGCACCGCTATGCTGTCCATGCATTCTCCTTATGATCTGCTGTCCAAGGCCGATGCCTATGAAACCTATCTGGCCTATAAGGCATTCTTTGAAAGCAGATAAACGTTATGATACGAAAGTTTCATAAGGGAAATTTTCGCTGGGATGGGATTGAACCGCATATTTACAAGAAAAATCCCGGAGTTTTCCGCGATGTGACCAAACAGGTCCTTTTTGATAATGAAGAGGATCTCCCGGTGCAGTTTCGGTATTTCCAGGTGGAAAAGGATGGCTTCTCTTCACTGGAGCATCATGAACATATGCATATGGTCATTATTTTCCGTGGACGCGGGCACGCCCTGCTGGGGCATGATGTGGTGGAAGTGGAAGAAGGGGATTTTATCACCATTCCGCCATGGCAGTTTCACCAGTTCCGCGCGGATTCCGATGAGCCGCTTGGCTTTTTCTGTATGGTAAATACAAAGAGGGATATCCCTGTATATCCTTCGGAGGAAGAGCTGGCAGAGCTCAGGTCCCATCCGGATATAGCGGCCTTTTTAAAAGAATAACAGGACAGGGAAAGAAAATTCAGTCATCTATAATGGCTGAATTTTTTCTGTCTGAGGTGCTGGAGAAAGATGACAGGGAAAACGAAGTAAAAAATTGGAAAATTTTAAGAATTTTTCTCAGTTTTTCCGCTGACTTCTGATTGTTGAAAGAAGCAATTGTGTTATAATAAAGCATAAGTATGGTCTTTTACCTTTTTCTTAGGACTAAAGGGCAATATGATAGATTAAATGTGTTTTTTATGACTTGAAAATAAAGAGGCTTTACTTATGTCAGAAGTAACTACAAGGTTGAAGGAAGTACAGAATAGAATTGAAGCAGCCCGCATGCGCTCCCCTTATCATCAGGATGTGACACTGGTGGCAGTAACTAAATTTCATCCGGTTTCGGAAATGAAAGAAGTGATTGCCCAGGGTGTTACCCAGGTGGGGGAAAACCGTGTTCAGGAAATGGAAGAAAAGTATGAATTCCTGTCGCAGGAACCGATTACCTGGAATCTGCAGGGGCATCTGCAGAAGAACAAGGTGAAGAAGGCAGTGGCTATGGCGGACCTCATTCAGTCCGGTGATTCCATTTCCATTCTTCAGGAAATCGATAAGAGGGCCGGCCAGATTGGGAAGGTGCAGGATGTGCTGCTGGAATTCAATATTTCCGGTGAGGAGACCAAGACAGGTATCGAGCCGGATGCCTTTGAAGAAGCGGTGGAAGCCGCTAAGGCACTTCCGAACATCCGCGTATGTGGATTGATGTGCATGGCTCCTGAATTCGGAGATCTGGAAAAGACAAGACCGGTCTTCAGAGAAGGCCATGAGCTTTATAAGAAATTACAGAAAAAATTCCCGGAAGGACAGATTCATATCTTGTCCATGGGAATGAGCCATGATTTTGAATTTGCAATTGAGGAAGGCGCCAATATGGTGCGCATTGGTACCGCTATTTTTGGAGCAAGAGTGTACCGCTGATAAACCGAGGAGGATAAAGGTATGGGAATGTTCAGTAAGCTGAAAGATCAGTTCATCGATCATGATGAATACGAAGATGAAGGCTATGAAGATGAAGAAATGATGGAAGAAGAGGAAGAACCACAGCGTCCGGTTCGCAGTGCAGCTCCTGCGGTTCCCAGATCTGTAGCCGCAAGGAATGTAGGAAGAGCTACGGTTCCAGGCCGCCAGGCTAAACCGTATACTATGGTGGTAGTTAACCCGAAGGTGTTCAATGACTGTGAAAAGATTGCAGATCATCTGAAGTCTTCCCGCCCGGTAGTGATGAACATGGAACAGACCGATGATAGCATTGCACAGCGTGTCGTTGACTATGTTCAGGGGGTTATGTATGCACTGGATGGAAAGATTGACCAGATCAGTGAGAGCATTTATCTCTGCGCGCCAAATAATATGAGCGTGTCACGTGAAAACTATGCGGATGTAAAGACAGATCAGCAAGCTCCGCAGGCAGAAGAACCACGTTGGCAGGCTCCGCAGGCTTAATGCATGTCCTTGTTTAAAGGATCTATGCAATGGATTCGTGATCAGTTTACGGCTCCGGATGAAGATGATCTGATAGACGAATCCTATGATGACCTGTATGAGGAGGAAGAGCCGACAAAGCAGGCAGGCGCGCTGCCAGCCCGGTCCGTTCGCCCTCAGGAACTGGTCATCATTACTCCTGGTTCCTATCATGATGCCAAAGCGATTGTGGATGCCCTGCAGCAGGGAATGGTAGTCTTTGTATGCCTCGGCAATCTGGACAGTACCATAGCGGCCCGCATTGTGGATTTTGTGGGCGGCGCGGTGTATCTTCTCCATGCTTCTATCCAGTTGATGAATGAGGATACGCTTCTACTGACTCCTGAGTCAGTAAGCATTACTACAGATCTACTGGCACCATCGGATGCATTTCCACAGTGGAGGGCTAAATTATGAAAGTACTTCTGATTGGAGCCGGTGCGATGGGTGGGGCCATATTGCGTGGCTGCCTTGACCACCAGGTATGGAAAAAAGAAGACGTACTGATTAAGGGACGTACGGCAGAATCATCCCGCAGAGATGCGGCGGCGTATGGCGTTTCCTGGTCGGAAGATGGTCATGAAGCCGGTGAGGTGGATATGGTCATTGTGGCAGTGAAACCAGGGGTTGTACCTCAGGTGTTGAAAGAAATAGCACCGTATCATCCCCGGCGTGTACTATCCATTGCAGCAGCCGTTGCGATCTCCTCGCTGGAAGAGGCATTACCTGAAGGAACAGAAGTCATTCGGGTTATGCCCAATACTCCGGCTTCCGTAGGAGAAGGAATGACAGCCATTGCTCCGGGGACAAGGGCATCTTCTGAATTTATCCATGATGCGCAGATTATATTCGATGCGCTGGGTAAAGAAGTGGTAGTTAATGAAAGACAACTGGATGAACTGGGGGCACTCTCCGGTGCTGGCCCGGGATATGCTTTTGTCATTATTGATGCCCTGGCAGATGCTGGAGTACTCATCGGTCTGCCGCGGAAGATGGCCATTGAGGCTGCTGCACAGACACTGTATGGGGCAGCCCGGATGGTTCTGGAAACCGGACGTCATCCGGCCCAGCTCCGTGATGAGGTGACAAGTCCCGGGGGAACGACCATTGCCGGAATTTATGCCATGGAAAAGCGGGGACTTCGGGCAGCGCTTATCGATGGAGTAAAGGCATGTCTTGATAAATCAGATGAAATGAGTCGAAAGAAATGAAAGACAGACAGAAAATTATAGATTTCTTTAAGGCGTCCGGACAGGAAGCCGAAGAAATAGCCATCCGTCTGACAGATTTAGCGGAATCCACAGAAAAGGGAAGACCTTTTGCCGTAGGGCCGTTCATGTCGCCTTATGCTGTGCAGGTGGCCTCCACAATTGCTGCACATATGAAGACAGTATCTGCCAGGGCCTGGGGTGGTTATCACGAAGCTGAACGCGTGAAGATTGCCTTTGTGAATGAGGATTTTGGCGGTACCGTGGATTTCGGAATGAAACTTCTCCGGGCTACCTGGGATGACCGCTATCGCCTGATCGGACATCGCGATGTACTGGGCGCCCTGATGGGACTGGGGATTGAACGCGATGTACTGGGAGATATCCTCATGCAGGGCTCCGGGGCACAGCTGATAGTAGACAGCCGCATGGCGGACTGGATACAGCAGAATTTTGTGAAAGTAGCCATGGTTCCGGTGAAAGTGGAAGAGATTCCGTTCGATGAACTGGTCCTTCCTGAAAAGAAAGCAAAGGAAGTCCGTGCCACTGTGGCATCCCTTCGTCTGGATGCGGTAGGGGCCGCTGGATTTGGCGTTTCTCGCTCGAAAATGGTATCTGCCATTTCCGGCGATAAAGTGCAGGTTAACTGGGCTCCGGCCAAGGGCACGTCCCAGACGGTGAAACCGGGGGACATCATAAGCTTCCGGGGCCGTGGACGTATCGAGATTGTGGAACTTACGGGAAAAAGCCGCAAGGGACGCACCGGCGTACGGATTAACCGATATAAATAATTTGAATAGAGCAGTCCAGGCCATACATGGCAGCTCAGGCTGTCAGATGTCAGGACATATTAAGGAGGACACACAATGATTACACCGATGGATATTCATAACAAAACGTTTTCTAAAAAACTTCGTGGATATGCTGATGACGAAGTAAACAGCTTTCTCGAAGAAGTAGCAAGCGATTATGAACGGATTTATCGTGAACATCGTGAAATGGAAGAACAGATGGATTCTCTTAAATCCAGACTGGCTCATTATGAAAAGATGGAAGCAACCATGTCTTCCACCCTGGTAATGGCTCAGGAAACTGCTGAAAATGTAAAGACAACCGCTAAAAAAGAAGCGGATGTCATTGTAAGGGAAGCTCAGAACAAGGCAGCACAGATTGTGGCTGGTGCTGAAGCGGCACGCCGCAAGATGAATGCTGATGTGGTTAAGACCGAAGGGGATCTGAACCTGTACATTGAAAAGCTTCTGGCTAATTTCACTTCCGCGCTGAATATCGTCAAGGCCGCTAAGGCGGCCAGAGCTCCACAGACCATCCGTGATGCGGCAGAAGCTTCTGTAGCACCGACTGAAGCCGCTGTGGAAGCACAGGAAGATACCATAGCTGAAGAACTGGCTGCCCAGGTAGCTGAAGGGGCAGAAGCAGCCCAGGACGAACCGGAAGAAAAGGAAGCAGCAGAAGAAAAGAATGACTGAAGAAAAAACCGTAACGGAATGGGGGAACCCGGCCACCGGTCTGACGCTAAAGATTACCGGTGTATTACATGAAGAACAGACGCCTTATCAGCATATTCAGATAGTGGATACGCTGCAGTATGGACGGATGATGATTCTTGATGGGGTATTCCAGACTTCAGTAAAGGATGAATGGATGTATCATGAAATGATTGCCCATGTTCCGCTCATGCTTCACCCGAACCCGCAGCGCGTACTGATTATCGGCGGGGGCGATGGTGGCTGTGCCCGGGAAGTCTGCCGGCATGCATGCGTTACCTCCATTGACCTGTGTGATATCGATCAGCGGGTGTATGACCTGTCGAAGGAATATTTCCCTTCCATTGCCAGCGCCCTGCTGAATCCTCCGGAAAAACTGCACGTGCATACCGGTGACGGGATTGCCTTTGCGAAGCAGTTTGAGGATTATTATGATGTTATCATCATTGACTGTTCTGATCCGGTGGGACCCGGCGAGGGACTGTTTACCAGAGATTTCTATCGCAGCGCATTCCGCGCGCTGAAGAAAGATGGTATTCTGGTGCAGCAGAGTGAATCACCCATCGTTCAGCAGCCTCTGGTTCATGCCGTGTATGAGGCCATGGGGGATGTGTTCCCGCTGGTACGCATGTATTATTCTCATGTTCCGATTTATCCGGCATGTATGCATTCTTTCATGATGGCATCGAAAAAGTATGATCCACTGAAAGATGAAGCACGGATAGATTGCCCGCAGCCGATGAAATATTACAACCGGGACATTCAGAAGAGCGCCTTTGTTCTGCCTGAATTTGTTAAAGAATGTTTAAAGGGGAATTATTCCTTTTAATGATTTCATGACGGTCAGATCGCTATGAAATAAAAATCCTTCTTCAATGTATGAGGAAGGATTTTTTCACAGGATAACCCAGCGCGCTCCTGAAGCGGCGCCGCGGCGGTCCGTAAATATAATCATCATATGGTCATAAATACAGGTTGTAAGGAGGAAAGGGAGGAAACCTATGTCTTTGCAAAATAAATGGATGTCTGGAATTAAATCAGGCGGCGAAGAAATAATGGACAGATGGTTCAGCCCATTTACACAGAACGTACGTAAAGTGTGGAACAGCCGCATGGACCGCATACTGGATGTGGGCTGCGGAGAGGGAACCCATGTGGGACACCTGCTGAGCCGCATGCGCCGCGGGGTGGTCATCGGAATCGATGACAATCCGAGCTGCGTACTCAAGGCCATTGAAAATAACAAAAAGGCGGTCGTGGATGGACGATGCCGCATTATCATGGGAAGTCTGGAAAAACTTCCGTTTGCCAGTGATTCCTTTGATCTGGTGACCCTGGCCTCTGAAAAGGCGGATATCCGGAATCCGCAGATTGTACAAGAAGCCTATCGCGTACTGGATGAAGATGGTACTATCTTGGGCATGGAAAAGGTTGCACCGGATGAGGAAACGGAACCGGTGGTACCGGCCTCGGGAATTCTGGAAGATGCCGGATTTACTGATGTTACCGTACGCTGTCACCGGGAATGGCTCTGTGTCACCGGCAGAAAGCCGATTCGGAGTGGATACAGTGCAAAGCTGCTCTATATTTCCGGGTTTATCACGGAGAATATCCGCCTGCTGGCCGCTGCTGTGGGGGTGATTATCGGCGTAGGCGCCATTCTGTTTACCTGGTGGAAACGGAAATAAGAAACAAAAAAGTCTGCTGGAACGGACAAAATAGACCGGAGATCATGGAACCTGTATGTATTACATATGGGTTCCATTTATTTTGTCAGCAGGAGGGACTTCCGGCTGCTGAGAGGCGGGCAGCGAAATGATATAATAAAACAGACGATTAATTTTATACAACAGGTGATACGATGGAAACAATAAAAGGAAAAGCACTGCTCATGGCGGCAGACCTGGGCAGTATGACCGCGGCGGCGGAAGCGCTGGGATATACCCAGTCAGGTATTACCCGTATGATTTCTTCACTGGAAGAGGAAGTCGGGTTTCCGCTGCTCAGCCGAGGCAAGGCGGGAGTTAAACTGACGGAAAACGGAAGGCTGATGATTCCGGCTATACGAAAAATGGTGAATGCAGCAGAATTGGTCAATCAGCTGGCGGCAGAAGTGCAGCATGTGGCCACCGGTGTCATTACTATTGGGAGTTATTTCAGTATTTCCGCACTATGGCTGCCGAAGATACTTTCCGCTTTTGAAAAGAAATACCCAAGGGTGAGCATACGGATTCAGGAAGGTGGCAATCAGGATATGGCCAAATGGATTAATGAAAAATCCGTTGACTGCTGTTTCTGTGCCAAGCCGGACCGATCGACTGTATGTGACTGGATCCCTATATCCACAGATGAGCTGGTGGTATGGCTGCCGGAAACACATAAGAAGGCAGGATGGAAATCCTTCCCACTGGCCGACCTGGAAAAGGAACCGTTTATCCAGACCTCGCCGAACAAGGATACCGACCTGGACCGCCTGATTCGCAGCAATCATCTCCAGCCGGATGTGCGGTTTACCACACGAGATGCTTTTTCCACATATAACATGGTATCTGCCGGCCTGGGGGTAAGCTTCAATCAGCGCCTTATTTCCAGAGAGTGGAACGGGCATGTGGTGGAGGTTCCTTTTGATCCACCGCAGTATATTGTTCTAGGATTGGCCGTTCCTTCCCTGCAGGAAGCGTCACCGGCTACCCTTCATTTCCTGGAATGCGTAAAGGAACTTATGGATAACGATGAACTGCTTACCGATTGAGCATCAGGGAAATTGACTTTTTGGAAAAAGTGTACCATAATTAACTGTATGTTATCTGAACAGAAAATCTGTCATGTGTCCATGATGGAATAACCAGGAGGAATTATGCAGTTATTTATCGATACCGCAGATATTGAAGCAATTAAGAAAGCCAATGCCATGGGATTTATTTCCGGTGTTACCACCAATCCGTCCCTGATTGCCAAAGAAGGAAAAGACTTCCACGCAACCATTAAGGAAATCGCATCCATTGTGGACGGCCCGATCAGCGCGGAAGTTCTGGCTGATGACGCTGAAGGCATGGTTGAACAGGGTAAGGTTCTGGCTGCGCTGGATCCGCATGTAGTAGTTAAGATTCCTATGACCGGAGAAGGGATGAAGGCTGTTGCCGCACTTCACAAGCTGGGAATCAGAACCAATGTCACCCTGGTATTCTCTGCCAATCAGGCTCTCCTGGCAGCAAGAGCCGGTGCATCTTTTGTAAGCCCGTTCGTAGGCCGTGTTGAGGATATTGGCTGGGATGGCATTGCTTTAATTGAAACTATTTCTGATATGTTCCGCATTCATGGAATTGAAACTAAGATTATAGCTGCATCTATCAGAAAGCCACAACACATCATGCAGTGTGCGCTGGCTGGTGCAGATATTGCAACCTGCCCATTCAAGGTACTGGAAGCAGCACTTCATCATCCGCTGACCGATGCAGGGATTGCCCGCTTCAAGGCAGACTGGGAAAAGTCTGGACTTAAAGAATAAGGAATAATGACCCTTCAGGGATGTGGAAAGATGCAGGATGCTTTTCACATCCTTTTTTGTACAGAAGGCCCCGGAAGGAAATGCGGATTTACAGTCTGGCAGGCATCTGTTTTTATAAGTTGAGGAAACCCAATGAATTCTGAAAATAAAAATGATTTCAAACGTTTACTCCATACCATGCTTCCCCTGGTGCTGGCACAGCTTTCACTTATGGGAATGAATGTCATGGATGCCACCATGAGCGGCCACGCTGGGCCAGTGGATCTTGCCGGGGTCTCCATGGGGGCCAGTCTGTTCATGCCGGTTACTGCATCCTTTACAGGTATTCTTGCAGCATCTACACCGATGATCGCACAGCTCCTGGGACGCAGGAGGAAACAGGATATTCCACATGTAGTGAGAACCGGTATGGCTCTGGGAATGCTCCTGACGGCGCTGTTTGCCCTGATCTATTTTCTTGCTATAGACCGGGTTATGTCCTTTCTTTCACTGGATAGCGGGGTGGCTCACATTGCTACCATATATCTTATGCTTATGATTGGAAACCTGTTCTTCCAGACGATTATGTTCCCGCTGCGCGCGTTGATTGATACATCGGGATCAACAGCCACTTCAATGAAACTTATGTTGTTAGCCCTTCCTATCAATGGGTTGCTTAACTATATGTTTATCTTTGGCCGGCTGGGAGCTCCTCGTCTGGGTGGTATCGGTGCCGGAGTGGCTACCGTATGTACGGCGGCGATTTTGTTTGGCATGTTCCTCTGGGTAATCTTCCACAACAGTAAATATATGGCCCGTGAAATTTTCAGTGACCTGACTACTCCATGGAGTGACTGGAAAGAATATTTTACCGTAGGGATTCCTAATGGGCTGTCCATCCTTATGGAAGCGGGGCTGTTTGGTTTTATCATCATATTTATAGCTCCGTTTGGTACGGTGGCTATTGGTGCGCATCAATCGGCACTCAGCTTCTGTAATCTGATTTATGTGATGCCTATGAGCTGTTCTATGGCTATGACCATTCTGGTGGGATACGAAATTGGGGCAGAAAATTATGACCGTGCCAGAAAACTGAGCCGCATGGGGTTGAAGCTGACACTTTGCTGTGCATTCCTGACGGCAGCGGGGACCGTCCTTGGAAGGAATGCCATAGCGGCTCTGTATTCTGAAGATCCGCAGGTTATCCGTATGGCCGGTCGATTCCTTCTCTATGGTGCCGCATGGCAGTTATTTGATGCCATAGCGGCTCCGATTCAGGGGATTCTGCGTGGATATAAGGATACCCGAGTGCCTTTTCTGTTGATGCTTATTGCTTACTGGTGTGTGGCTCTTCCTGTGGGACTTTTCCTTGACCATGTGATGGGACAGGGCGTTATTGCCTACTGGAGGGGGCTTGATTCCGGTGTAGGGACGTCGGCATGCCTTATGGTCTGCCGCCTTCTCATAGAAGAGAGAAAATGGAAAGAATAAGTATAAAAAAGACGGAGGTAAGAATCATTACAGGTTCTTACCTCCGTCTTTTTTGTTCAATGCCAGGGGCGTTTTATTTACCGGAGAAGCTTGTGCTCAAATTCGGCAAGCATATGTTTCAGCCATGTGGTGGTTTCCTGAGTTATGCCGTCAGGAAGGGCCGTGCCGGGAGAGATGATCAGACGTTTCCCCTGGGTTTCTTTTAGAGCCATATAGACTTCATGCTCCAGATAATCTCTGCGGGCCTGACTCAATGAATCCAGTGACAACCCGCCGATGATGGATTTCTGCGACAGGGCAGCCATTTCCTTAAGCCCCTGCAGGGAGTCCGGGGCATTTCTCGTTATGAAATGAACCGGATATTTGCGGAGCAGAGGAAACATGATTTCTTTTCCTTCGGCATGGAGAATATTGCACCATCCCGGAGAAGAGGATAACACGGCGATATCATAGGGGAAACCATATTTTCTGTACAGGGATGGGGAGAGGGCGTCATACGAGGCCAGGGTGGTAATAAAGAATATACCATCCGCTCCCGATTCTACCGCGGTTCTGACCAGAGAGCAGGTCCGTTCTGAAATATCGGTGAGTAGCTCTTCTTTCTGCGACGGGGATACGGATGCATCAGTCAGCAGGTGGGGATACATGGCCGCAGCGCTGGAAAGAGGGCTGCGTACGGTGAATAGGACAGGGGCTGAATCTTTTTTCATAGGGATGAAGGATTTCAGAACCTGGAGCTGCTGATGGAGTGGGCCGTGATTTACCGAGCCTATTGACAGATCCGTTTTTCCCTCCGGCACATGGCAGCCGGTAGAGGAAATAGGTATGGGAGAGATATTATTTATCTTTATGATGTCAGAGTCATGGCGTTCATAAAACGCGGCGGTCTTTTCCGCCTGTTCTTCAGGGCAGGTATATATGGATGGGGCCTGCCAGAACATGCAGGGAATCCGGGTTACCGGCTCACCGGCAATAACCGATTCAATCAGTTCTCTTTTTATCATGATGCACTCCTTTCCAGTAGTTTATTAAGTTACCTTCATTATACACAAAGGGGAGCACGGATGCCTGTGTGGACATAAAAAAGCAGAAAGAATCAATGGAACAAAGATTCTTTCTGCTTTTCTGACTTTTCGTCCGGGATGACGGTACAATGATGTGTCAGCATGGACGTGTATTACTTGTGAGCCAGCTGTACTTTGGGATGTCTGTACTTAACTACGGAGATAACATATCCCAGGATGGTGCAGAGCACTCCGTAACTGATAATGGTCCAACCGCATCCGTAAATGGCATAGAGGGAATAGATAGTTCCTGCAAAAGCGGCAATGTACGCGGTCTGGGCTCGGTTTCCGGTAATGCCTTCTTCACGGAGGAGGGAACGGATACTGGTCATGGACAGTACATAGGGAACCAGATTGATGACCACGGCCAGGTTAATCAGTACATTGAACTGTTTGAGAAGGGTAGGGCTCATGGTGGAAAGGGCCAGAGCGGACTGGATCAGAAGAAGCAGCAGGATGGCCACATAAGGTGCACGGAAACGGTTTACCTTTTTCAGGAACGAAGGAAAATGACCGATAACGGCGGAGGAACGGACTACTTCTGAAATGGTAAACTGCCATGCGGTGAGAGATACGTAGCAGGAACAAACCAGAAGGAGGGAGACTACTGTGCCGGCTACAGGTCCAAACATCTTGCTGTAGGCGATTCCAAAAGGCGCATGGCTTACCATGAGTTCCTGATAGGGAACCAGTCCGCCGATGATTGCAGTGGAGATTGCGTAGGTGGTTCCCGCCAGAAGAGTACCACCTAGAACGGCGATTGGAACATTCTTTTCTGGGTTCTCTACGGCGCTGGAATTAGCACAGGCGGTTTCCAGCCCGAGGAATGCCCAGAGAATGACAGCGATAGAGTCCCGGAGTGCCGTGGTAAATGGCAGATGGGATGGATTCCATGCAGCCATATAGATGGATGGGCTGAAGAAATACCATCCAAACAGGATTAGTCCACCGATGGAGGTGAGTATGCAGCTGATTCCCAGGGTGGAAAACTTGCCTGCTGCCTTAGGTCCGAAGAAGCTGATGGAGGCAGAGGACATAAGCACAAGGAGGGTGACCAGGCAGGTATCTGCAGGAGACAGTGTCCAGTTGAAGATGTAGGTCATGTAACTTACTACACCGGTGGCGATGGCAATGTTGGCAATAACCAGTGAAATAGCATAGGTAAAATTAGCTACGAAATTCCCACGGATACCGAAGCGATATTCCGCATATCCGCCCATGCCGCCGCCCTTGCGGCTGAACATGCCGCAGATGGAAAAGGCATAGGCCAGAAGCGTAGCCCCCAGAGCGGCCAGTATCCATCCGAAAATGGAAATGGTTCCAATGGAAGCCAGATTGGCCGGAAGAAGAATGATACCGGAGCCCATCATGTTGATGGCGGTCAGTGTGGTGAGCTGAATAACTCCCATCTTTTTACTTTTCTGCATAACAGATCCCTTCTTTCTATGGAAAGCAGGTGCGGTTAAAGGCTGGACTGGATTCAGCCATACCTGCCGGCGATACCGTCGGAAAACATACCGCACAGAGAGGGCCATATCCTGTGTGAACAGACACACAGAGAAAAAGAAAATAGATAAGGCCTGTGAATCTGTAAGGATTTGCTCTTAAAAACGTACACAATATAACATAATGAAAAGGCAAGTACAAGACCTTAAGCCAATGAATTTTAATGCATTTTCAAGGCAAAAAATGAAAAACGGAGAAATCGAAAGATAACTGCATGTTTTTAATGAATTGCCATACTTTACTTCGATAAAACACTATAAAATGTGATGTTTTTATAATGTTAATTAATGAGAGCAACCGATGATAAATGCCGGAAAACAGGGAGTTTTTTCATGGGAAGGCCGGGTGGCAGAGGACAAGGGAGAGAAAAATGGAGAATTAAAAGAAATAGTAAAAATCTTCGTATCAATCCTGAAGCCCCAAACAGACAGATTTTGGGGAAATATGGTTTAATTTGCGAAAATTTAAGAGAAATGTTTATTTCCTTTGACCATTGTATAATTCATGCATCCGCAGACCGTGGCGGACCAGGCTGGTGGATAAGCGATAAAGCGGATATATTCGCATTATGGAGTGCATACGGCACAGCTGTGGGATGCATAATCCGTATCCGCAAAATCGGGAATAAATGCAAAATATATATATAATACTGATAAGAAATAATTATTAAGAAAAAAGATACTAAAAAAGTAATAATTTAATTAGAAAATTTCGTTTGACATATTTTATGAATACGATTATACTAAGGTCACGAACTATTTCAAAAGACAACTTTAAAATAGTATCTTATGAGGAAAGGAGCAGACATATGGCAGAACCACAGCGCACGTACGTCACTCAGGAATTCCTTGAGAAGATGAAGGAAGAGCTTACACAGCTGAAGACCAGGAAGCGTGCTGAAGTTGCACAGCGTCTGAAGGATGCAATTGCCATGGGCGATCTTTCGGAAAACTCCGAATATGATGATGCTAAGAATGAGCAGTCCTTCGTTGAAGGCAGAATCCTCGAGCTGGAAGCGCAGATTCGTACTGCGGTAGTCATTCAGACTACAAAGAGTAATCATGTAGCTATGGCTTCCACCGTTCGCATTCGCGATGAGAAGACGAATGAAGAAGAAACTGTAACTATCGTGGGCAGCACGGAAGCTGATCCTTTCGAAGGAAAGATTTCTAATGATTCCCCGGTTGGCAGAGCATTGCTCGGAACCAAGGCTGGCGATGAAGTAGAAGTGGATACCCCTGCTGGCGTAATCAAGTACAAGGTGCTTGAAATCAGCGGCAGTACAAATAAATGAGCCCCCACAGGCTCATACTAAAGTAATACCTCGGCAATATAATAAGAAATAATCCTGATTTATTTTGTTGGAAAATTTTACTTCCTGTGGGAAGCGTATTTATTACTTTTATACACTTTTATTAATCGAAAGCGAGATAACTATTATGACAGAACAGACCAGACAGCACACTAACGAACAGAGAGAAATCAGAATTGGCAAGCTTGATCAGATTCGTGCACTCGGATATGAACCATTTGGCCAGGCATTTAATTGGGATCACTCCAGCACTCAGGTTATTGAAAATGCGGATGCACTGGAACAGTCCGGTGAACACGTAAGAATTGCTGGCCGTCTGATGATCATTCGTGATCATGGTAAGACCGCATTTGCAACTCTTCGTGATGCAAGAGGCGACATTCAGCTTTACTTCCGTCAGGATACCCTGACAGACAGAGAATGGCAGCTGTTCCACCTTCTGGACAGAGGCGATATCATTGGTGCTGACGGCATTGTATTCCGCACCCACACCGGCGAAATCACCGTTCGCGTAGAAAGCTACACTATTCTTACCAAGGCTCTGCGCCCACTCCCGGATAAGTGGCATGGCCTTACTGATAAGGAACAGCGTTATCGTATGAGATACGTTGACCTGATCATGAATCCGGAAGTAAGAAGAACATTTGAAACCCGTACAAGAATGCTCGCAGCTATCAGAAAGTATTACACTGAACGTGGATTCCTCGAAGTAGAAACCCCGGTTCTTCAGTCACTGTATGGCGGCGCAAATGCCCGTCCATTCATTTCTCATCTGAACGCTCTGGACATGACTATGTACCTGCGTATCGCTCCGGAACTGTATCTGAAGAGACTGCTGGTTGGCGGCATTGATCGTAACTTCGAAATTACCCGTAACTTCAGAAATGAAGGTATGGATACCAAGCATAATCCGGAATTTACCGCAATCGAAACTTACCAGGCTTATGGCGATATTGATGATGCCATCAGACAGACGGAAGAAGTTGTTGCACTGTGCGCTCAGGCAGCATATGGCAATACCCGTTTCGTATATGAAGGCGTTGAACTCGATGTTACCCCGCCGTGGCCGCGTATGACCATGGCTGAAGCAGTAAAGAAGTTCACCGGTGAAGACTTCGGTGATCTTTCCGACCTGGAACATGCACGTGCTATTGCGGACAAGCTCAACGTAGAATACGGCGAATTCGATGGTGCAGGCAAGATTCTTGCTAACGTATTTGATGACTATGTTGAAGATAAGCTTGTTCAGCCATGCCACATTACCATGCATCCAATCGAAGTATCCCCGCTGTCCAAGCTTAACGCAGAAAATCCACGTCTCACCGACCGTTTCGAATCTTACATCTTCACACGCGAACTGGCTAACGGGTACTCCGAATTGAACGACCCGCTGGATCAGCGCAAGAGATTTGAACTTCAGCAGGAAGAAAGAGATCATGGTGATGATGAAGCTCATCCAGTAGATGAAGACTTCATGAAGGCTCTGGAATACGGCATGCCGCCAACAGCAGGTCTGGGCATCGGTCTTGACCGTCTGTTCATGCTCATGACCGGTTCCCGCTCCATCCGTGATGTAATTCTCTTCCCGATGATGAGGCCGGCTCCGGAAGGCGAAGATGACTAATTCTGGTTTAGTCTGAAAGTCATATAAAGTCATATAAAAAAGAGGTGAATTAATTTCACCTCTTTTTGTTCTGCAATTTGGGTTATAGGACAATGTGTGTGTTGGGATGCCAATGGGGCTTGTATTTATCGAGCTTCATTGGCATTTATTTTTTATGAGATGATTTTTGGGGAGGGATGACGAGAAGGGATTCTCGTCATTCTGTGTGCAACATCTATCACACAAAACACCCATTAGAAGTTTTTGCTGTCCCGCCTTTTGATGCTGAGGTGCCCTCTCGAATCCCGTAGGGATTTGCTGTCTCGAGTCGATGGCTTGAGAACTTTGATTGAAGATTAGTATTGAATTATGGAATAACACTTTTTGGGCCTGTATCCCTGCAATCCTCTTCTTACTGGAAGGGGACATAAAAACACAGCAGGTTGAACATTCACCCTGCTGTGTTTTGTAATTTCATATTCCATCATTCTTCAGACTTCATCGGATTCATCATCGAGGAAGTGCGGGTTTTCATTTAGTTTTTTGCATGCTTCACTTAAGCACATAAGCCCTGCTACCAGCTGGCGGTGGTCACAGGCATAACTGATACGGAAACTGTTTGGGACACTGAAAACATCGCCTGGAGTAATCAATGTACCGGTGGTATCAAACAGATAGTTGCAGAATTTAATAGAAGATACATTCTTCTGATGATAAAATACCAGGACCGTGGAACCAGCTTTAGGATATACATAGGACAGATGCTTTTTGTTCTGGCGAAGCCACCCATCCAGCGTAATCAGGTTTACACGGAGCAGACTCATGTTTCTGTCGATGAGAGCCTTCTGGTGTTTCAGTGCAGATATGGCGATGTACTCTTTAAGACCACCCACGCTGCTCATGTTATAGGCGGAATGCTGTTTGAAGATTTGCATAGCGTCCTTATCCCGGGTGGCAATCCAGCCAAGGCGGAGCCCGGCCATGGAACAGGTTTTTGAAAGGGAACCAACAGAGATGCCTTTTTCATAGAGATCCGCTATGGATGGGCAGACCTGGTCATCCTGCAGAATATGGCTGTATACTTCATCACAGATAATATAAGCATTATATTTCCTGGCAATGGAAATGAGTTCGTTTAATTCATCCATAGACAGGAGTGCACCGGTTGGATTATTGGGGTTGGAAAGGGTGATAAGTCTGGTGTTTTCATCGCAGATTCTGTCAAGTTCGTCCTTATGGATAGCATATCCATCTTCAGGGGAGCGATGAAGCATTCGAACCTCTGCCCCAAAAGACTTTGGCAGGGATATAAACTGCTGGTAATCCGGATAGATAGCGACAATATTATCGTCAGGTTTTACCAGAGACCATACCAGATGGGTATTGGCAAAGGTTGCACCGTGAACAGCCAGAATGTCTTCAGGTTTTACATTCTTATACTGTTCGGCTATAGCACTTTTCAGCTCCGGTGTGCCTCCGTCTATATTGCCATAATTCATCTTGATACTGCAGAAATCGTTAAGGAATGATTTCTTATCTATACGGGCAATGTGGAAAAAGTCATCAAGAGTAACTGCATAAACACAGTTTTCAGCCAGGTTAAAACGGGTTTTATTTTCTCTTTTTTTCAGCCATTCTTCCAGTTTAAAAGTTTCAATATCCATAATTGTACCTCTTACCTCTTAACCGATATATTCCGGGGTATATAAAGACAGCCATGTTGACAATAAACAGAAAAGATCAGGCTATCAAATAAAAAATAAAAAGCATATTAA